>Ga0247842_10000084_pt1 | contig 207554 bp, 166 predicted proteins | sample LaCruzMarch2015__3_FD_192411 | JGI IMG/M metagenome (GOLD analysis project Ga0247842, IMG submission 192411) | Freshwater microbial communities from meromictic Lake La Cruz, Castile-La Mancha, Spain - LaCruzMarch2015_19m | ecosystem: Environmental > Aquatic > Freshwater > Lake | place: Spain...
TGTATAACGCCTAAAAAAGCAGGGAAATGATCGTTGTTAAGAAGAAAAAAGAGGGGTGGTCAAACGTATCGGCAGAAGTGCTGTAAAGTGGACCGGCAGGGGGTGGTCAATTTGGTCGGCATATCCACGTTACTATCAAATCAAAACATTGATGATATATCACATTTGGTAGCTCTCTCGATCTTCTTTATATCCTGACGGGAGAACTCGATGTTGATCTCAGTTTCCTCGTCGATATCATCGAGATTGCTTGTTTTGCCAATGGTATGACGAAAAGGATGAGAGTGTCCAACTCCAATTAAAAAATGGGAAAATCCTCATAATCAATAGGGGTTGTCAGGTGGTAAAAATTCTTTAATCACCATCCTCCCATTTTACTCTATACTTGGGATTTTTATTTAGGAAATTCACAAAATCACTATAAGGAATTAGTTTTGTCTTTGGTCCTTTCGATTTGATGTTGGGAAACTCATTTCTATCAATCCATAGTTTTATTGCTCCCCTTGTTATTCCTAACTTATTTACAATTTCCTTTGTTGTAAAGTATTTCTCCTCCACAGGTTTAGGATTTTTCATCTCCTTTCTAATTTCCATTTGGAGTTCAAGAATAGAAGTATTAAGGATGGCGTTGAATTTATTGGATAAAACCTTGATGCTTTCCAACTCTTCAAGTTTTGTCTTTTCTATTCCTAATTCCTCTGTCCTAACTATTAACCATGTCCTTACATCATCCTTTTGAATTTGCCCAAGTTTAAGGGGTTTCAGTATCCTGAGAAAACTATTTATTTCTCCCAGAATATATTGATTTTCAAAATTATCCATACTACAATTCTAATAGTTTAATATAATCTGTATTATCTAAAGAATACTTCTGGGCATAGATGAGGAGAGTATCAATCCTCTTATGTGAAGTCATTGCCATTATTGAGTTTATTGGGATTTTTTTCTTCAAACAATTTGTAATAAAGGACCTTCTTGCTGTATGTGAGGAAATTAGTTTCCACTTTTCAACTTCCTTGGTTTTATTCTTTTTTCCCTCATCTTTAAGATTACTTCTTTCAATCAAAACCAACTCATCAAAAAGGTGTGTTTCTTGTAGGAAATCCTTGAGTTTCCTATTGAAAACCTGATTTGAATACAGGTTTAAGTTGAAGTTATATTTTTCAATTATCTGTTTTGCTATGGTATTTAAGGGGACAACATATTTTTCTTTCCTCTGTTTTGATTTTTCAGGTATTTTAACCAATACATCATCCTTGATATGATTTTTATTCAATGTTTCTATATCACTATATCTTAATGAAGTCATACAACAAAACACAAAGACATCTCTAATCTTAATGTAATCAGGATTTTCAGTATTGAAGTCCCACAAATTTTTAATCTCATTTGTTGATAAAACAATGGGGTCTAATTCATCCTTTGGAACAACCTTAAATGACAAAACCTCATTACTTACTTTATATATGTTTTTATCCCTCAGGTATCTACAAAAGGATTTTAAGACATCAAACCTTTTTCTTATAGTATTGTTTCCTAATTCTCCTTTGGTTTTTAACTCAACGTCTTGGGAGATGTGTTTTTCAGTAAGAAATCTGGTGTAATCATTCAAAAAGGTTTCAGTTAAATCACCCAAAGTTAGTTTTTTCCCTCTTAATACTTCATAACTTTTTATTGAATTCAAACAACTTATATAATCCTTAAAGGATGACTTTTTTTGGATTAGGTCCTTTTTCTTTTTATTGTATTCTTCAAAATAGTCAATAAGGTAAATCAGTTCAGGTTGTTTTTCTTTCTTCAATTCCTCCACAATGAAATCCACAGAAGGATTAGACTTATATTGAATAATATGATTTGAGATAATTTCATCTATAACCCTTTTCTTTGCCTGGAGTTCAGCTCTAAACTTATTTTCCTCATTATTTTTAACCCCAGTTGAAACTCTATATTTCTTACCATCCTTTGAATAGTAAAGGTGTATCATACCTCTAAACTTGATGAGTTGTGCTTCAGTTTTGGATTTCCTTCCCATTTGTCAAATTTTTCTACAAATATAAAGAACTGAACCAATAATGAACCAATATAATGGTTTATTTATGAACATAAATGTATATTTTATACATTTACCTTCTGTAAAGGCCAATTAATATACACTTCCAGAGATGATGTTTTTTCTTTGTTTAGTTAGTTCAGGTCTTCTCACCCCGACATAAGAAAAGATAAGGCTTACAGAACATGTAGGCCTTTCTCTTTTTATAACCGGTTGAAACATTGGTTGAAACATTGTTGATTTTCATCAAATCAATTTTGTAGCAGCCTAAAATTGATCATTCCGTTTTCAGGATATGTATGAAAACAAAAACTCCCCACCGGTTTTGGTGAGGAGTTAATTGAGTATCGGGATCGAGAGTTGAACTCGAGACCTCCGGGTTATGAATCCGACTCGGAGAATTTTATTTATCTGTAATAAACGAGATATCAGTTAGATAAGTGAGGTCAATTTTGAGACATTCCTTAACCACCCTCAAAATCCATCCTTTTACCTTACCTCATTCCTTACCTCGGTTGGAAAGAAGTATTCACATAACAATACTAAACCGGATGAAGGATACAACCAATCAAGGAAAGTACCTGGAAACAGGATTCAATCTTTCAAACATCTGATCGGAAACGCATTAGCTCTGGAAGAGGGATATAAGGATACGGAATAGTTGTAAATGTTCATTCCATGAGATAAAGCTGTTGTTGTTCCCCATGATGTGGATGACCAGAATAGGGTGGCGAATTCACTGAAACTCCAACTCATACTCATATAAAACACACCACTGGGCAAGGCTCTGAATCCTGAAATAATTGTATCCTGTAAGGGTTTACCCGCGAGACCGTTCCCAGAATAGAAGTTTAATAAGGTTGCTCATTCACTTTCAGTTGGGATGTGCCATCCCGGTGGACACATTCCCTGATTGGATGGTGTATTATCGTACTGCATCAATTCATCCCATTGATAGAGCGCACCATATTGCGTGCAGTTTGCTGGAAGATCGTTATAACAGTACTTTTCAGAGACACAGTTGTCATACTGTAACAGTGGAGAGTTAATAATGATACCGTGGTTAAGATTTGTTGCCATCAAGCATTGGGAACCGATCTGGACGGTTGGATAGACTTTATTATCACGGATATCAGTCAAGTTGTTTCCACAGGTAAAAGCAGGATTGGATTGAACAATTATACTCTTTGTTTTACTGGCACTACATAAAGCGACATTCGTGTACGAATAGGTAATAATCTTTGTCCCAATACCGGCTGATGACGGTGTAAATACTCTTGTCACCGAATTCACTCCAGGTCCTGAATAGGTTCCGCCAAGGGGAATTCCACCTTTCAGTTTGATGGGTTTTGCGTTTATGATGGTGATGCTATCAAAACAAATGGGAAAAGTAACCAAAGGAACTGAAGAAGCTATCATTACAATCTTGTTTGATGAAGCAGGGTTATTTGAAACGCAGACAAGGTTAGAAGTGATTATGCAACGAATACTGTCACCGCTTTGGGGGATGTATGAAAAGCTAGGGGAATTGCCCCCGGTATTGCCGCCGTTTACTTTCCATTGATAAATTGGCGTTGTTCCTCCATTGACCGGGGTAGCCGTAAATGTCACACTTATGTCTGCACAAACAGGGTTGGCACTGGCTGTAATGGTCACACTGGCTGGTAAAATCGGATTCACCATCATGGTTACCGCATTGGATGTTGCAGGTGAACCTGTTAAACAGGGTCCGGCATTGGATGTCATCACCACTGTGATCACGTCGCCGTTGACCGGGACATAAGAATAAGTATCACTGTTTGAACCTACTGGAGTCAAACCGTTATACCACTGGTACACCGGTGCAGCTCCTCCATTGGTTGGTAAAGCAGTAAATGTTACTGAATTTCCCTGGCAGACGGGATTAGCAGATGAAGAAATCGTTACACTGACAGGCAGCTTATTAAATACAGTAAAACAGATCTCATTTGAGGTCGCCGGATTTCCAATAACACAGACAATACTTGAAGTAAGTTGACAAATTATACAATCACCGCTGACAGGAATATAGGAATAGATTGAACTATTTGTTCCGGCATTAACTCCATTCACCTTCCATTGATAAGCAGGGTTTGTGCCGCCGTTAATGGGTGTTGCTGTAAAAGTCACGGTTTCTCCTGCACATACTAGAATATGATCTGCCGAGATGGTGACAAAAGGAATTTGGGGAGTGGTTACAGTCATCTCTAGTGCGTCGGTCATAACAGCACCGGTCCAGTCTGGCATGCAGTCGACCCTGGCTACCCTCCTGAACCATGTGGTCTGCGAAATCGATCCCGGTGAATAGCCGGGTGTATTACTGCCTGCAATATCGCTGAAACCTATAACTCCGCTTGTTATTGATTGTTGCCATTTATACTCCAGTGTTCCGGATTGCCCCGAAGGAAGTGTGATGCTGGTTAAGGGAGCGGGGATAAAACTGCCGCAACCTGCCTGGCTGTCACCGATACTGCCACTGCTGGTGGGATTGGTACAGGAGAGAATCCAGGTCGCTATTGAAGTGTTTGAGTTGTAACCGAAACATTCAGCATAAATATTGTCGATGCCTGTAGTTGTGCCCGTGCGGGCATAGCAGTATTGAGCGTTTCCTGAAGCGTTGGTATAGGCCGTACCGGTAATATTGCTGATTCCACTTATGTTAAAAGTTACCAGTACACCGGCTACGGGGGCTAACAAATTATCTTCGACATGTGCCGTAAAACAAAGCGTAGAGACATCAAGGATGCCTGTGGCGATAGGCGGCGAAAGGGTCACGCTGTTTACGGTTCCGACAGGAGAAAGTGAACAGCCGCCAGGATAACCATAGGAATCGGCAGAATTCCAGCCATAAACAAAAACACCAAATGGAATTGTACTGGTGAACGTGTGTGAACCTTCTGTGACTGATCTCTGTGCACCATAAAAATTGGTGGTACCGATCTGGGTAAAGGCGGAAATGGGGATCAGAACTCCATCCTGAAAAATTGTTCCCAGGGCATTATCCGGGGCAACAACATTTACCCAATGTGAAGTAAAACCTGCAACATTACAAATTGTATAATTTGTCAAAAACTGCTCTTTCGGGGGAATTAATATCATGAAAGGATCCCCCTCACCTCCTGAACACTGCCACCCTTTGGCAAACTGCGCCAGTACGGTAGCTTTGGAAGTCGTAATTGAATTGTATCCCGTCAAGTTAGCTTCATAATATGCGCCTGTATTAATGGTTGTAACCAACGTTCCGTTTATTGAGATATCCGTCCCATCCTCTGCGGCTAGTACCCTGAATATATCTCCACTAGCATCGCGACCTGCCAAAGGCACAGTTACGAAATTTTTCCCCCATGAATAATAGGGAAACATCTGTTCCACTAAATGGTCAGCAGCACCACATCCATCAGGTATATTTACACTTTTTGCTGAGCCGAATACTGCAACCGGAAAATTGGATTGTATCCTTGATCCTGTAACGTCTTCACCATAATTTGTAGCTTCAACATAATATGTCTGTCCAATGTTAAGATTTATATTGTTTGTAGAATTTGTTTGGTGATTAAAAATTGTAAGAATGGTTCCATCTTGTGTTGCAACTACACTAAAACAGGATCCATGATCCTGCAACGTATTTGTATAAGTCATTATTGTGTAATCTAATCCTAAAGCAATTACGGGCAATGCCAGAAATGCATCAGTAGAGTGAAGTCTATAATTGAGGCCATACACAGATATAGGATCGGCGGAAGTAATCCTTATCCCCTTATCCTCGATTCCACCCTGAAGCTTTACATCAGAAGGCAAGGTCAGTTGGGTAATAACCCCCGGAATAACAGTAAAACTTTGATTTACACCAGGAAAGACAGAAAATAATAATCCACTGGTTGAGAAGTTGGATGATATAAAAAGATTGATAGTCGCTGCTTGGCTCTGGTTTCGCGGAAATGCAATCCAGAAATCGGTACCCACATTGGTTACTCCCTGGGGAAATCCCAGAACAGAAAGCAGAAGAAATAAACCGGTGGTGATGCTTAGTTTCATTAGTAACATTCAATTCCATTTCCTAATATTAGCACATCAAACTTATAAAAGTACAAAATATTTGAAGCGCTTTTGCGGGCTTTTCACGCAAAGGGGCTGGAAAATTTTTTATTTTTTAACCGCCGTGTGGATATGCCGACTAAATTGACCACCCCCTGCCGACCGGAACAGACATGTCTAAATGTATTTAAATCAGACAGATACGGAGGTGGGTTTAAATCGGCGCAAGGTGGTCAAATGTACCGGCTTGTCCATGCTGCCGCTCTTTTCTGATAAAACCCTGACTGGAAGCGACTTTATCTAATATTTCGTCCAACCGATCAGATGATTTTGGCAAAATAATATCTATATCGATGGATAGGCGTTTGGTTGATTTCATCAAAAGCATTAAAGCAGTTCCACCTTTAAATACAAATGGAACTTTAAACTTAACAAGCCCCTCGACCAATAACAATGCCCGAATCGCTTTTTCAACGAGGATCTTATCTGCATCACGGTGTTCCTTGACGACTTTGTTAATCCAATCTGTTGAAATCTCAGGAATGCTTATCATTTATAAAACTATAAAACGGCAATACAATCACTTTACTGCCGATATTTAGATATTTTACTCAAATAATCATCAAATGCATTCTTTTTATTTCTTCGTGCGGCATAACGAAGCATACGGTTCTCATTTACAGAATATTTTGCCAATGCTTCTTTGAAAATATGACTCATTTCAGATCCTTGCTGGGCAGCAAATATGTTTTCGTCACAGTATATGTCGACCAGCATCTTTTCGATGGTAACTGTTTTTACTCCCTGAATATTTTGGCAAGGAGATTCTGAAACTAAAGCCTTAACAATCAGCGGATCTTTCTTGTCTATTACATACTTGTTTATCAGGTCGATGTGCGGATCAAGAAATGGCTGATATTTATTCTCTTTTAAAAAATAAAAAACGGATTCAACTGCAACACCATCAACTTCAATTAAGATGAAAAAGCTACCAGGTTGATGAAGCATGAATTCATTGATAACAGAAGTATTCCAGATGCAAACTTTAATGTAAGGGAACTGCTTATGAAGTTTCCTGCTCAATAATTTTATTCCTGTGGACAATTCCGGATTGAAATGCTTTCCGCCATCCAATGTAAATTTTCCGCGGCCGATCCTGTTTAAAATGCCACTATGAACCAGGTTATAAATTCGCCAGTTGACGGTTGTTGCATTGACTTCAGGTTCTTGTTTGCTGTAAAACTCAAATAAATCATGGCTTTCAAAGAATTCTTTTTCTCTGAAATATGATTTTAGGTTGTCGATATTTAGCTTTACTGATGCGATGGATAGAGAATTATTATGCAAATATACAAAAACTATAAAATGGCAGTAAAATAAATTTACTGCCACAAAATAGATTTATTCAGCCAGCCTGGAAAAGCCGGAGCATCTGACCCCCTTGTGCTGATTTAAACCTGCCACACTAAATTCCTGATAATAAAACATCTAAGTTGGTCCATTACGACCGGCCTGGGATGGATTACTCCACTGGTTTCTCCACCTGACCGTCCAGCATGACATTATTCAAATAAAATGTATCATGGGTGTGAATAAAATTAACATATTTGTTTACATATTGATGTTTATGTATTATCTTTGTAAAAAAAAATTATGCTACCGGATATTGATAAAATAAAAGGCATTCACCCGGGAGCGGTTCTGCAAAGGGAGTTGAAGTCAAGGAAATTGAAAAAAGGCCGGTTTGCGATTGAAATGCAAGAGTACCCCCAGATTATTACCTCAATTACCAAAGGAAGCAGGGGTATTAATCCAGCGTTGTCCATCAAACTTGGCCGGACTTTGGGGTGCGATCCTTCCTATTTTCAGGTATTGCAAGCTCATTTTGAAGTTGAAGCAGAAAAAAAACTTCAGATATCACAAAAGGCAATTAGTCCCGACCTGACCCGGCTCAGGGCTGGCTTATTCTGGGATTGCGATATGAATACGATTGACTGGCAGAAAAACAGCAGTGCAGTCATTCTCCGCATTTTTGAACGTGGTAACCACAATGAAATAGCCGAGATCATGCGGTTTTATGGCCAGGAAACAATTTCTAAAGCATTAAATGAAATTAAGCACTATCTGCCCGCAGTAAAAATTAACGCCCGAAAATTTCACATTTCGATAAAATGAAACTGTACACAAACACTGTTTCACCCCTGCTTCTCAATACGATTCATAAATTGATGGCATTTGCTGAATTATCTTCGTTCCGTATTGTTGGTGGAACGGCATTAAGCCTTCAGTTGGGACACCGCGGATCAGACGACATTGACCTGTTTACCGATGCCATCTATGGTTCGGTCGATTTCGAAGGGATTGATAAAAGGATAAGAGAAAATTTTAAATATGTCGATGCCTCGATCCCAGGTTCATCTCATGTCGGTAAGCCCTATTTCATTGGAAATTCAAACACGGAATTTATTAAAGTGGATGTTTTTTATACCGATCCATACTGTTTTCCTATAATAATACAAGATGATATACGGCTTGCTGCAGTGGAAGATATCATAATCATGAAACTTGGTATTGTTAGTTGTGAACAAGGAGGCAGGAAAAAGGATTTCTGGGACCTGCATGAATTGTTTAACAGCTTTACTCTTGAATCAATGATCGCTTTGTATATAAAATATTCCTTTTCAAAGGTTTCTTTTGCAGAAATATTACAAAAACTGACCGATTTCACCAGAGCCGATGTTGATTTTACACCCCGTTGCCTGAAGGGGAAATATTGGGAGCTGATCAAACTTGATTTTGAGGAAGAGGTAATGCGGTTGAATGGAAAAGCCGGAGCATCTGACCACCTTGTGCTGATTTAAACCTGCCACACTAAATGCCTGATAATAAAACATCTAAGTTGGTCCATTACGACCGGCCTGGGATGGTTTACTCCACGGGCTTCTCCACTAGAACCTGCCGTATAAAAAAATCAATTTCTCCTGAACTTTGTGGTTTTCACAAGGCTGCTGTCCCAATCACTCAGATTCACCTTTGTGCATCCAGGCTCAAAAGTCACCTTACCGGTAGTATAGAAATACCAGTTATTGACGTAATCATTATAGGTAAACCGGGCTTCATAGGTATAGGTTCCCGATGGCTTGTGAAAGTTTGGAAAGCCAAAACTTCCACAATCCGGGGGTAAAGAACCCGGACTCTGATACCCAAGCATCATCATCGTATCGGTTCCGATATTCACGTAAATGTTATCGGTTGACCAAAATTTATGGTAGGTATAAAATATGACAGAGGCCGTTTCAGAGGTAATATTTATTTGTGCCCAGGCACTGGCAACTTTTCCATTCCCGTAAGCATTAAGTACCGCTTTGTAAACACCGGCATTTTGATATTGATGGTCGAAGGTTGTCACAGCGGAGGTTGATGTGGTAGAATCACCAAAATCCCATAAAAATGAAGTTGCATCCGTAGAGGTGTTGGTGAAGGTCACCCATCCGTTTGACTTAATGGAATATTGAAACATTCCATATGGGTCACTAACTGGAACGGTGGTATCTTTTTTGCAAAACTGCAGCGTAGAAATTACCCCGATGAATAATAAAAAGAATGAAATTTTTTTCATGGATTTGATGTTAGGTAGAATATTCCCGTTTAATAATTTGATAAAGGTATAACATTGTTTCAGAGAACAAAATAGTTTTATGATGATGTACATTTTTTGTGTCGTTGATGTATTTTTGTGTAGAATCATTGAGGATGACCTCACCATGGCCGATGGGCCGGGTTAAGCTTTTACTTTCTAAATCGCCGGAATATGAAAACAAAATTATTTCTGCTGATTTTGGTCATGATCTCTTGTATGATGGGGTCATCACAAACTTCAAGTTACTATTTAATCAACCAGGTTGATATAAAAAACGCGCTGGTAAGCGAACACAAAAATGTGTTGAAAATTTTTGATGTGGCCGTTGATGAAGTGCGCGGAAAAGCTTATGCCTCGGGTTTTCAGACAGAATATGCCTCCATTATTGACCTGGAAACAATAGCGGAAACAGGTTCTGTTGAACTTCCGTTTGCCGGGCTTAAAAACGAGTTGGAATGCAATCCCTCCAATGGTTTTTTGCTGGCTACCACACCCGAAACTTCCCCGGTGGTCACCTATCTTATCAATCCTTTAAACAGCCAGGTTGCGGGAACATACGCCTATCTGAACAGCTGCAACGGGATTTGTTTTGACGAAATCAACAACCATATTTTCCTGGCTGATAACAACCGGATAAAAATACTCAACGGAAATGATATGAGCGCCATCGATTCATTCCCGGCAGGGCAGGTGATGGGTGATATCGGTTTCGACAAAACGAATCATATTATTTACACGGTCTCGCGCAACCTGGTGGGTCCCAACATGGTCATCAAAGCTTTCTCTTCTGCAGCCCCCTACCCTTTGCTGAACACGATCTATGTTCCGTCGGTAAATATTTTAGGAGAATTGCTGCTGGACATTGTGAATGACCGGTTGTTCGTGTTTGGGGTAAATGAAATTAAGACCATCCGGATTTCGACAAAAACGGTCGTGTCGGATGTCAACACAAGCATGGAAACGACCGAGAAGGTCTATTCCTCTTATCTACAGACTCTCTTCATGACCAACGAGGATGGATATTCGGGCCAGGGAGAACATGGCAGCTGGAGCAAAATATACAAGCATATCCCCGGGACATCGGCCCTGGATTCTGTGAAAATGGGAGATAAAACAGCGAGACTGGCCATGGACAATACCCGGCACATCCTGATCGTTCCGGATATGCACAGCGGTTATGTGGAATTTTTAAATCTTCAGACCAACGAGATCGACTCGGTGGATATCGGAGAATCAGCCGATGATTTTGCACTCTCTCCCGACGGTCAGCAGTTGTATATTGCCAAGCGTTTGGGCGGCAGCAGGGTGATTACCTATGATAAAAACACACATGGGCTGACTCAAATGAAGGCAGGTGTATGGCCATGTGTCGTGGCGGTCGATTCCCTGCTTGGAAGATTGTTCGTATTAAATGAATTTGAGAGTTCTGTTTCGGTGTTCAATTGCAACACCGGCGAAAAAACAGGCACCATTATGCTGTCGATCCCTGAAGGACGCAAAGATGCCATTCCAACCATGTACCTGGATCAATCGAGCCATCGTATTTTTATCAGTTTCCCTGAATTTGGATGCATTATTAAGGTGAATGCGCAAACCCTGACGGAAGAGGATGTCATTTCAATTCCCGGGTTTCATTTCAATGAGGAGGAACATTATGGCATCGGGGTTATACAACTGATCACCTTCCCTCCGCTAAATAAGCTCCTGGTGCTACAAAAAGCCGAAAAGATGCTTAAGGTTTTCGATGTAAATTCTCTTGCATTGATCGATTCTGCCGACCTCTCTGCCATATGGCTCAATGGCTCTGTGTTCGAAAGCAACTTGATGGCTTACGATGCGGTTTCAGGAAATTTGTTCTTTGGAAATAAAATTCTTAACCCCGTAAACTATCATGCCGTTGCTTCACTTCCTGCTGCAGAACATTTCCTGGGATACCTGGATGGCGAAAACAAAATATTCGGGATTTCTTCCATCGGGGGCGAAGTTAAAGTGAACGAATATAATGCTGCCACTTTTGCACTTACCTCATCCCTTGTGCTCTTTCAACAATCGGGGATTGCCATGCCGGTGTCTTATTACGACAGCTATACCCATGATCTATTCATTGCTGAATTCAACTATGCCCTCCTCCGCCATTACGACCTCGATTCAACAGTGGTCACCTCGGTTTTTGACGGAAACAACACAATGGGGTATTATCTTGAGCAGAACTTTCCAAATCCTTTCTCCGGTTCCACCACGATCAGTTTTACTATACCCAAATCAGGCCATGTAAATCTGGTTGTTAATGACATGAAAGGGAATCCTGTCAGGACCCTGGTCAGTGAATATTTAACGGCCGGATGCCATGACCTGGAATTTATTGCACAGCCGGACTACAACGGGATTTATTTTGTGGTTTTGCAAACACCTGAAACAAGAATCGTAAAGAAAATGATTGTACATGCAACCTCTTCTCACTGATTTGGTATACTGATGCTTTTTTCAGTCACCCATGTTGGATGGCAGAGTAAAGAAAAATGTGGTTCCTTTGCCTTCTTCGCTCTCAACCCTAAGTTCTCCGCCGTGTTTTTCAATAAACTCCTTGCAGATGATCAATCCCAATCCGGTGCTGGGCTCTTTTTCAGTGCCTTTCCGGTTTGTCTTACCGTCTAATCTGTAAAGATTCTCCAGCAGATGTTGGTTCATTCCGATACCCTTGTCCTCTACTGAAAATTCAACCCAATGATCATTCATTGGTTTTGCCCCAATAACAATGTTACCGCCTTCATGGGTAAACTTTATCGCATTGGAGGCCAGGTTACGAATAATGGCAGCGAACATATTTCTGTCGGCGTATATCATCAAATCATTCCGGATATCATACTTGAGTGTAATCTCCTTCCTTATAGCCGATTCCTGAATATCAGACATACGTTCAATAATTTCTGTCATTACAACGAATGACTCAGGATCTATGGCATTCAAACCCTGTTGCATTTTGGACCATTCCAAAAGATTTTCAAGTAAATTATAAAGATTGGTCGCGGATTTTCTCATTGTCTTGGCAATCTTTTGAATCTGCTCCGGATCCAATGTCGGGAGTTTATTTTCCAGCAGTTTAGTAAAGCCAAGAAGACCGTTAAAAGGCCCACGCAGGTCATGGGCAATAAGAGAAAAAAATTTGTCTTTAGTTGTATTTAACTCTATAAGTTTCAATTCATTGTCCTTAATTTCTGTGATATCGTAACAAGAACCAATGTAGCCTAAAAATGAATTATCCAGATCGAAAAAAGGTCTTCCAAAATCTCGTATCCACCGATATTCTCCCAATTTGTTTTTCATACGATACTCCATCAGAAAGGCTTCCCGTTTATCAAATGCTTCAACATAGGTTTTTAAACAGAAATCAAAATCGTCGGGGTGAACACCTTCTGTCCAACCATTGCCAAATTCCTGTTCCATGGTTCTTCCTGTGAATTCCAGCCATGTCTTATTAAAATAATCACATAGCTTATCTAATCGTGAACGCCAGATCAAAGCCGGAAATTCTTCAAATATCTTCAAATACAACTCTTTGGCTTGATTGATGTCAATCTGCTGCCGTTTTAATACAGATACCTCTTGCTCAAGTGTTTTTACTTTTTCCCTTAACTGAGATATTTCATTTTCCATAATTGCACTTTTTAGACCGCCCTTCATACCTATTTGAAATATTTTTTAAGCAACACCAGCAATTCATCCTGACCAATGGGCTTTGATATATAATCGCTGCATCCGGCTTCCAATGCCTTTTCCCGGTCACCAGAAAGTCCATAGGCCGTTTGAGCTATGATGATGACATCCTTATTAAACCTGCGGATTTGCCGGGTGGCTTCATATCCATTCATTTTTGGCATCCTGATATCCATCAGAATCAAATCGATGTCAGGGTTGTTGCGGCATGTTTCAACCGCATCAGTTCCGGTTCCAACTGCTAAAATTTCTCTGCCAAATATTTCAACCTCTAATCTCATGAGCATTTCTGAAGTTTCATCATCCTCGGCAATTAATATTTTCAGATTTTTAATCTGATTTTCAGCCTTGTTGGATGGAATAACATTTTCGTCAACCCCTGTTCCTTCAGGCCCACAATTGTATGGAATGGTGAAATAAAACGTTGATCCTTCCCTTTCTTGTGATTCCACCCAAATTTTCCCACCCAGCATCTCCACATATCCTTTTGCTATTGACAAGCCCAGACCAGCCCCATCGTACGCTCGATTATTGGAAATATCAGCCTGAATAAATCGTTCGAATATGGCCTCCTGCCGGTCTTTTGAAATTCCCACACCTGAGTCTTTGACAAAAAACTCAATGAATTTATCCTTCTTTGAATATCCAATCGCAATTGAGCCTGCATTGGTGTATTTAATAGCATTTTTAACGAGGTTGGTAAGAATGGCATAGATTTTTTCACGGTCGGTTTTAATCAGGGCTTTCTCTGGTGGTAACGTAGTTTTATAGAAAAACTGCAATCCTTTTTTTTCAGTCTCCTGCTGATAAAAATCAAAAATGAATTTGATTTCTTCGTTGATGTTTGTTTCCGAAATAGAAATTTCCATCTGCCCTGACTCTATTTTCGAAATGTCGACAATGTCGTGGATGATGTTGAGCATTCGTTTGCCACTCTTTTCAATGATGCGGATGTATTCTTGTTGCTCCTTCCCGGTAAGATCAGGTTCCTGAAGCAAATGGGCAAATCCCAGGATACCATTCATGGGGGTACGTATCTCATGACTCATATTGGCAAGAAAGGCTGATTTCAGCCGGTCGCTTTCTTCGGCTCGTTCTTTGGCTTTAACAAGCTCCCTCTCTGATTGCTTCATTTCGGTGATGTCTGCGTTGAAGCCATACCAGGTTATAGTGCCATCGGCCAATTTCTCAGGTGTTGCTCTGGAGAATAACCATTGGATTGGCTTGCCGGGTAATTGCACTCTATACTCACAGGTAAAGAAAGTCAAATGCTCAGCGGAGTATTCGATATCTTTAATTACCCTGTCTAAATCTTCCGGGTGAATTACCCTGCCAATGGGTGTAAAGTCTTCAACTACATCTTCAGGGGAACATCCAAAAATGTTTTTTATACCTTCTGAAGCGATGGGAACACAATAGGTACCGTCAACTCTTCGGGTAAACTGATAAATCAAGTCCGGCAAATTTGAAGAAAGCTTTCTGAACTGGACATCTTTTTCAAGAATTTTTTCTTCAGCCAGCTTTCGGTCTGTGATATCCCTCAATGCCCCGTCAATGTGATTTGGTTTGCCGTCAGCATCGAAAATTAAACGGGCATTCAGAGAAACCACCCTTTTACCGCCACTCTTGGTCTTCAGGAATAATTCATAGTCCCTGATTTCCCCTTTAATTTTGATTGCGTCAAGGAAAATTGTCCTGTCCTCCGGGTTATAATAAAGGTCAGATACATTTGCGCCTAGAAGTTCTTCACTTTTAAATTCAGAGAAATATTTAATGGATGGACTTATTTCCTGAATAATTCCATCAAGGTCAATTTGGTAAAAAACATCCTGAACATTTTCGAACAGGTTGGTATATTTTGCTTCAATTTTCCGTAAAGTCTCTTCTGCCTTCCTACGTTCAGTTACATCTACCAATGCCCCATAAAGTTTATGGCGTTCTGGCTGATCTTCCGATATGAGACATTCAACATATGATTCAACCCAAATAACCGAACCGTTCTTTTGTCTTAACCGAAGTTCACATTTACGTGTTGAACCGGGTGACAGATTGATAACATTTTGATCAAAGGAATCCATATCGTCGGCGATAACCAATTTTCCCCAACATTTCATTGCTTTGATCTCTTCATTTGTATAACCGGTAATTTGCATTGTTGCACCAGTGATCCAGCTAAAGGAGTAACTGCCGTTCTTATCGCGCTCACAGGAATAGGAAATATCAGAGATTGTTGATGCAATATGACGGAAGCGTTCCTCACTTTCCTTCAATGCCGACTCAACCTTGATTCTCTCAGTTATATTTCGGGTTAATGTAGTAGCGCCGATTATTTCATTTTTCTCATTGATGATGGGATTAAAAAAAATTTCAAAAAAGACTGGCTCGACATCTCCAAATACACGCACGTTTGAATAGGATTCACCCATCAAAACACGATCATAATCCTCTTTAGCTAACTCCCTGTCTTTCGCGGAATTAATGCATTCCAGAAAATTCATCCCCTCTGTTATATCCTTATCATTGGTCACCTTCATTATTTCCGAATGGACTTTATTGAAAAACAGATACCTGTAATTTCGGTCAATAGAAAAAAAGATTGTGTCCTTCTGACATTCGATACTGGATTTTAAGAGCGCCTGAGATTTTTCGAACATTTCATCTGTTTGTTTTCGCTCAGTGATATCGTGATCGAATAATGCTTTTAATGACGCATGCTCCATTCGTAATCCCAGCAGCTCACGAATGAGATCATCCTTGGATTTTGACTGGTCGTTCATAATTTTTTCATTTTCAAATAGTAAAGGTATCAATTAAAAATGCAAATCCGGAAAAACAAACAAAATTGACAGGGAAATGTAATATTGGATTAATTCCAAAGGAACTTGAAATTCCAATAAATAGAAAATTTGTATTAAGCCGAAATGATGAATGAAAGTTGCTCAGTTATTCCTTTTCCCGTATCCGATAAATAGGTTTCTCGCCTTTCTTCTCAGTTACAACTTCATACTTTTTTTCAATATCCTCAACTCCGGTACATTTCCAGTCTTTTAACCTGGTTATCCAATCGGGGCGGTCGATTATGGCCTCACTCAAATTTGCAGGACTCAGGTTGGTCCCTCTCATATCTGCTTTACTCAGATCTGCATTACTCAGGTCGGCCTTACTTAGATTTGCCTCACTTAGGTTTGCCTCGCTCAGGTTTGCTTTATTCAGATTTGTCCCGCTCAGGATTGCCCCGCCAAGGTTTACTTTGTTCAGGTTTGTCTCACTCAGGTTTGTCCTGATAAGAAGTGCCCACATCATCTTTGCCCCATGCAGGTCAGCCATACTCAGATCTGCCTCACTCAGGTTGGCCTCATTCAAATGTGCCTCACTCAAGTCTGCTTCACTCAGGTTGGCTCCACTCAGGTCGGCTTCACTCAGAATTGCCAGCCTAAGGTTTGCTCCTTTCAGGTCGGCCCCCTTCAGGTCGGCCCCCTTCAGTGATGCTTTGCTCAGGTCGGCCTTACTCAGGTTTGCCTCACTCAGATTTGTCCTGATAAACAGTGTTCCCCTGAGACTTGCCTTACTCAGATCGGCCTTGCTCAGGTCTGTCTCACTCAGATTCGCCCCTCTAAGGTTTGATCCGCTTAAATTTGAACCGCTCAGGTTTGCCTTACTGAGGGTTACCGCTCTGAGATCCGCCTTACTCAGGTCGGCCCTGCTCAGGTTTGCCGTACTCAGGTTTGCCTCGCCCAGGTATGCCTCAATCAGGTTTGCCCCACTCAAATTTGTCCCATTCAGGTCTGTCTCACTAATGTTTGCCTTACAAAGGTTCGCACCTCTAAGATTGGCCCTGCCAAGATTTGCTGTGCTCAGGTTCGCTCCTCTGAGATCTGCCCCTTTCAGGTATGCTGCTCTGAGATCTGCCCCCCTGAAGTCTGTTCCCCTGAGATCGGCCTTACTAAGGTCAGCCCCTCTCAGGTTTGCCCCCCTGAGATTTGCCTTACTCAGGGTCACCCCCTTCAGGTCGGCCCCCTTCAGGTCGGCCCCACTCAGGATTGCTCTCGGAAGATGACTCTCGTGAAGATCAGCCGGCATTTCTTCATATATAAACCTCTGGGTTTTATCAGCAACTAAAAGGTTTAAGATGCTTTGTATTTTGATGCTGGGTCTGTCTCGTGTTTGATAATCCTGATTTGAAGTTGTAGTTCGGACATATGAACATAAAGTGTCAAAGACACTTTGACGAAGATTTTCTGACTCTCTTGCAATCCGGTGCAGGGTGTTGATTGCTTCAAGATTATTTGATTCATTGATGTTTTCAAGTTCATCAATGGCATTTTCTATTTCCTTTAGTTCCAGAAATTCCCTTTCCATAAACAATTGTTTTTGATTACATAACAATGAAAATTAATCATCAAATATAAATTTATTAACAAAATAAAAAAATTTATTAACAAAATTGACGATAAATAAATCAAAAATATTTGTTCAGGTTATGGAATGGCTGTTCTGTAAAATTCGCGGTTCCGGTATATATAGACCTTGTTTGCCTTGTTGACAGGGTTGAGCAAATGAACCAGCTCATCAATAAAACCGGGTGAAATGGTTGTTTCGTAAACCAGAAGCGGGAAACTGGCTCTAGCCCGGAATTACATCAAAAACCACCACGAAAATAGGACAAATGTATGAATGGTCAACCAAACCTGTTATCTGAATTCCTTTGGTTTTACCACCGTAAATATCCTGGAAATATTGAATCCCAGGAAAATGTTACCGTTAAACCAGGTGCCGGTCGTTTCGGTGATGATGCTTTCCATATTTTCGCCCATTGAATTGGTTAAAAAGATCTGGAACACATGGCCCCCGGTTTCAATATCCACGCCAGCTGAGAAGGAGCTGTAGGCAGGCGTTGATTTTATCTGACCCGGTAAAAGATAATAATACTCCGCATTGACCGAAACCCGCTGGCTGATCTTAAAACGTCCGCCGCCGCCAATTGAAAAGATGTTATTGTGGTCCTCCGGCGTGGGAACAAGATTAATATGAACGTAGGTTGGAGCGATCTGAAAGGATAAGCGGTCGCCAAATTTCCGTGCAAGAATCACCTGTGCGGCATAGGACATTCTGGAGGATAAATAATTCTGCCGGTTGGGATCAGCCCATTTGGTTGTATAAACAGCCGTACTTCCAAAAATTGTCATGGTCAGGGGCATTCTCCTGGCACCGGTACTTTGCCGCAACGCTTTAACTTTGACAAATCCGTCCCAGGTATTCTTCAGGGTATTTAAACCCAGGCCGATCCCCAGCCAATCGGTAATTCCATACTCCAGTCCGAGACGGATGGTGGCCTGTTTTAAACCGAACAGATTTTCATAGCCGCCGTTGATGGCTCCAAAATGATGCGTAATTAAGAACAGGAGGTTTCCGGTCGGAGGATTCTCTGAAGAGTGCCCGATCACCAGCCGGGTTGTTTTAAAGGTAGCCGTCGTATAATTGATGACCGGCTTTTCATCCTTATTCAGCATATTCATCAGATCATCCTGGGCAAATGCCGTTGCAGAGATCATCACCCCTGTAAATGCGAGTATAAAAAATAACCTGTTCTTCATTTTACAAATTTGCTTTATCCAGTGTAACATCAACATTCACTTCGATCTCTTTGGAGATATTTAAAATGACGGCGCCCGGTATAGAGATTTTAAAATCTTCAAGAACCACGTTGAATTTGCTTTTGCCGACCAGGGTTCCCAGCTTAACCTCAAAGGTCCCCTTTGCGCTGATCTCCTTTGTGATGCCATGGATGGTCAGTTTTCCTGTGACATTTACATAATAGAGGCCATCCTTGCCCAGATTGACCTCCCTGATGTTTATCACCTTCCCGAGAAATGTTGCATTCGGAAATTTATCCGATTCCACATAATTTTCATTGAAGTGCTCCTGCATCAGGGCTTTCTCGAATTCAAATGATTTCATCGGAACTTTGAAAACAAAATCTCCGGTAGAAACATCCACTGCACTGTTAACCTGTTTGCTGATTGCCTCAATTTTCTCCAGGCGTGAATCGGAATAAAACCGGATATGGCCGGTTTTGGTTAGAAATTTCTGGGCTCCTGCGGTCATGGAACAGAATAACAGACAGGATAGCAGAATGATGTTTATTTTCATTTTTCTTGATTTATTTAGCTGTTAACCCGGTTAGTTGTTGGGTGCCCCGGCATTGATCCATTTTTTTATTTTTCCTAAGTCACAGGCCGATAATTTTCCTCCGTCATTGGGCATGGGAACATATCCTGGTTCTGCATGCACGCCTCCCCACAGGCTACCGTTCAGGGCCACAATGCTGAGACCGGCATAACTGTCGGTAATGACATCACTGGAAGCTACCGCCGTTGAATGGCAACTGTTACAGTTGGCCGCCATGATCGGGGCAATGGTCTGGGCATAGGTCACATTGATGCTGTCGCAAGCACTGGAATATGGATAGAGGTCATATTCATTGTCATTGTAACATCCGGGGAACAAGAACAACAATAGAAGGAGAAAAAGGGTTCCGGCGATTAATTTTTTCATATGAGTATGTTTAAGGAGTTCCAATGCTGATCCATTTCTGAAATAAAGCAATTTCGCACGACGAGAGATTCCCACCTCCCTTGGGCATCGGGTAAAAACCTGTCTCGTGGCGAACGGCGCCCATCAGCCTGCCACTGTTGGCACAGGCAACCACATTTTCGTAGGTATCCAGACTGAGTCCGTATTGGGGATTTGATCCGCTGTGACAGCCGATGCACCATGCCTGGATGATCGGATCGATGGACATGGTGTAGGTTACATTGACAGAATCACATCCCGTGGAATCACAGCGGTTGTTGAACCCTCCCTGTTTGATCCACCAGTAAATGATGCTTTTCTGTTCCTGTGAAAACGGGTCCTTCGGGGGCATACGGCCATCGGAATTACTAAAAAGGACAACATACAGTTTGCTTGACTGGGGATCAAAAGGTTTTACCAGTTTACTGATGTCGGCATAATTATCCAGCACCCTGTTACTCTTGTGCGACGTTTGATCATGACATCCGGATTTGGCGCAACCCGACAGGATGATCGGATACACCGAATTCTGGAAATAGATGGTATCGTGCGAACACTTAAATTCGGGCCCGGGCGGGGGTGGTTTGGGCGGTTCCACAGACAGGTCTGCATCGTGATGGCAGGAATAAAAGGAAAAAATTAACATGGCCACCAACCCTGCCAGGGGTAGCAGTTTCATTTTGACGACTTTCATTGATAAGGGATTTCTGAATGTTTGAGAACTACCGATATTTTTTCCCTAACATTACCGGCCGTGAACACGAGGAAACCTTTCGGGCTGCAAGGGAATTTACAAAGGTAGATTATTAAATATTATCATTTATTTGTTTGGTAACATTATTATCATACCATATCATTCCATGATATAATCGAAATTCTGGAGTTGAAGTGTTATTTTCTTCGCAGGAATATATATATCAGCCCAGTTCATATAATTCAATCCATCCCTGAGTCTCATGAAGGTCCCGGTAAAATGGATCACATCTTTCTGGAAAACTGTGGTCACCTCAATCCGGGCTGTGCTGTAATGGTTGTCTTCAACCCACCAGGTCATCTCGTCTCCTTTCTGTTCCACATTTTTCCCGGTGAACACAATCTCATGGGTGGAATCAGCCATCTGCCAGGTAGCCGTGGCGATGAACCGTTTTACCTGGTCGGTCTCCTGCAAGGCGTATTTTTTGAGGAAATCGCGTAAACCATAAAGAAATTTCTCGATATTTTCCCGCTCCGCTTCCGCAATGTTCCGGATGAGGAATGCTTTGGGCATTTTAGCGCCCTGTTGGTTGATCAGTTTTTGAACCAGCTGACCTTCTGTATCATACTGATTTCGCTCGATCATGATATTGAGGACCTCCTTAGACTTCAGGATTTCAGTGCGGGATGTCCACAAATATTTTGGGAGGAGTTCTAAACTGATCTTTTTTGCTGAAAGGATCTGGTTTATCAGCTCCGCAATCTCTGTGTTTTTATTCTGGGCGGCCAGGTTCTGCCCAAACAGAATTGCAATGATAATCATACATAATTTGACTGCTTTTTTCATTGGCGTTTTTTAGAAAGATGGTCACGGCCTGTTTTCAGGATATTGTTTCCTATACTTTTTGCAAAACTAAATGAAAACCTGAGAAAAACACAAGAGGCTGTCCCGAATTTGGAGACAACCTCTTGTTTTATTGATCAGGTGAACTGTTGGGAGTTCCTCCGATCAACACCTGTATGTATGAATCAAACTGTTCTAATAAATTTTGGTATCATCACGATAACCGCTGTCTGTGTTTGACCACCAGTCTTTATATTGTGATCCGCTTGTTTCAACCCACTGTCCAAAGTGAAGGTAAGTTAAGCTGATATCCATGTGCTCGGCAGGATAATCAAATTGTCCATAAATATCCAGGGCCCAGGGTAAATTGGTTTTCGATTTGTAATAGTGTCCGATCCTGGTATCATCGTTACTGGTTCCAAAAAGAGTCACATCAGCAAGGTCGGTGGGCAAATAGTTGGGTAAATGTATTTCACGTCCCCTTTGACCATTGGAAACGAGGAAAGGATTCCACTGTGCGATATTCAAATTGGCCACTGTAATTGCACCTCCGGCTCCGGGTACGCCGTTTTTCATAAATTCAAGGAATACATCAAACTGATAAGCAGGAACAGGGGCAACACCCAATTGGGTATTCCATTCGTTCATATACCGGTGCGACCTGTCAAAAAGAATGATGGTTGCTTTGGAGTTGTCTGTCTCAGTTCCGTTGGCTCCGATGGTATAACCTGTCTGATCACCTGTACCGGTTACCGAACGGATGGATGTTGGGTTTACGCCCGGCAATTGATAACCAAATCCGTTTTCCATTCCGGCTCCGTTTGCTCGGAGAAGCATGGTGTTGAAGATCTCAACCACATTGTGCTGTGCATTTGAAACAATTTTGAATTTGTAGCCCATCACCAGGTCATTCAGGTCATAATCTCCGTAAGCCGGCCAGTTATCTTCAAAGGCAATGGTACCAAAACCTGTGGCAGGATAATAGTTATCGTAGGCACGATACTTATCATTCGGATATTCATCCTGTGCGTCAGGGACACCGTCGCCATCAGCATCAATAATCGGAGCCATGGGCTTACAATCATTTGATGGGTCAGAAGCATTGACACCCGGAATAACTATATTATCCAATTGCCCTCTCGAATTTCCATCGTTACCTGTCCATTCCCATCTGATTTTGCGAATTCCTGTTTCATTGTTGGAAATACTCGCATGTTTGCTTTTGCTATCCGTGTATGTAAATTCAAATTTTTTGGTCTTGCTGTTATCTTCTTTAACAAGATATACGGTTAATTTCCGATTTCCATCTTTTGATGGAACAGCATGGTCAAATTCAATATTTCCGGTAGCCAGATTGATCCAGGGGCTTTCCAATCTGCAGGTATTGGTATGGCCAAGGTTATCTGTCTGGCATACTTTTGTACCGTTAAAACCACCTCCGACTACATCCGTACTGAATTTTTCGTACTCATTGTTCACTCCGATACCCCAGCATAAATTGGAATAATAATGCCAGTTACCATTTTCAAAATTATTGGTCACGGTCTGCGTGAAACCGGTCAGGGTTAAAATGGCTAATACAGTAATTAAAAATATCTTTTTCATGATTTTCTATCGTTATTTATTATTGAGTAATATAATCAAAGGTAAGGATGTCCGAAGTTATCGGAAGCGTTGATGTCTTCGTTCCGTATTTAAGCACCAGGCTGGTTTCGGTTGAAGGAACAGCGAATTTAATGGCGTAATCCATATTCATGGATAAAAGGTCTTTGTAATAGGTCACCCCAGCCGATGAATTAACGTACAATGTATTGGTAATAGCTGGGTTTACCTCCTTCAGGCCAACCACATTCAAAGTGATTTCGCGGGAAGTTTTCCAGTCAAAATCGGCAGAAACATTTAGGTCAGTGGTGTTGCCCAGTTTCTCCGGAACAGGTGGGAGGTCTTTCTTACAGGAAGAGAGTGAAAAAATAAAAAACAGGAGCGCAAGGCCGGTAAGAGTGGTCTTTTTTATTGAATTCATGGTTGTCATATTTTTATACATTAAAAAGTTTCTGCAAACTTACATGCATAAAAAACCATGAAAAAGCGTAAATAAGTAAGTGGACTCTTTTTACTACAAACTGTAGTCAGAATTCTTTGGAATGTGAATCGATATTTTTATCAGATCTTCACAATCTTGCTAATGATGACTTGCTTGTCGAATGTGAAGCGGAAATAGTAGACACCAGGAGTCAGATCCGCAACCATGCCGTTAAGCTCGCCGGTATGCAGTCCTTCAGACTGGATCTGGTTTTTGACAAGTTGTACCTTGCTCTTTCCTGTCATATCATATAATTCAATTGAAACAGGAAGTTGTTTCCTCAGAAAATAATTATAGGTGATCTTTTCGCTGAAGGGGTTCGGGAAAAGGATGACAGAGACATCTGACTTTTCCACCTGGTTCTGAGGTTCCTCAGTACTGGCAACAACGTCGGTAATATAAGGCTGATCAAGGTTTACAAAGGCCGTATTGGTTACGGTGGGGATCTGCCCACCAGCCTGGTACGAAAGGCTGGAGATACTCAGGACCGGATAACGCATCCCCTGAGCATACCAAAGGTATTTCACAGAGTTTGATTCAATAGAACCGCACATGTTACGGTCAAGGCCATTTTTGGAAATTTTAACGCGCAGGGCATTTTTTATAACGCGGTCAGGGAATATCAGGGTTCCAAAGGCATCGGCAGTCACAGTATAGTCGCCGGTTACATCAATCCTGGTGGTTTTCTGAAAGTAAGCAATGCCTTCATAGGTATCAGTAAATTGTTCGCCAAAGGCCAGTGGGTATTTCATTTTGATAATGGGGTCGTTGTAAACCAACGTTATATTCTTTTCGTCGTTTACATACCCTTTTTCTTCGAAACCCTGTTCACTGAAATTCATAAAGAACTCATATCCGCCATCATTCAGAATCAGGTTATATTCGGTTACGCCAACAAGTTCTTTCGAGGGAGCGGACTGAATGGTGCTCATTGGGGTTTTACCATTGAACTGAATTTTCGAAAAATCCCAGATCTGGTTAGACCCGGCCATTCCGGGTTCCACATATTGTATTTCGCGATAGGTATTGACATCGCCCTGTACCAGCGCATTATTTTTATAGGTGAGCGATGGTTGTGCCATGATATTTAATGAGACTATAATAATTCCGGAAAGGAGTAGAATCTTTTTCATTGGTAGATTTTTTTACAAATATAATGATAATAAAATGGGTTTTCCGGTCAGGTTATTAAAATTTAACGAAAAAACACGTAACAATATCATGGGAAAATCTCCTGATTCTTCTCTCAGGAATCAATATCTTTACACCAATATTAAACGGATTAACCGAAACACCTCCATTATGAAATTCATCGGAGCCCATGTCAGTGCATCAGGGGGCGTAGAGAACGCACCGCGCAATGCACATGAACTGGGGGCAAAGGCGTTTGCCCTCTTCACCCGGAATCAGCGACAGTGGAAATCATCGCCGCTGACCGAATCCAGTATTAAACAATTTGCTGAAAACTGCTCAGCGTATGGTTTTAAACCTTCCCATATTCTTCCGCACGACAGTTACCTGATCAACCTGGGACATCCTGAAAAGGAGGGTCTTGACAAGTCGCGTGAAGCTTTTCTGGATGAGATGAGCCGATGTGAGCAACTGGGCCTCGACCGGCTTAATTTCCATCCCGGCGGATCGCTGACAAAGATCAGCGATGAGGAATGCCTCAAGCTGATCGCCGAATCGATCAACATAACCCTTGATAAAACCCATGGCGTGATCGCCGTTATTGAGAACACGGCCGGGCAGGGCTCAAACCTGGGCTTTAAATTTGAGCACCTCGGGTTCATCATCGATCTCGTGGAAGATAAAAGCCGCGTAGGTGTGTGCATCGATACCTGCCATTCGTTTGCTGCCGGGTACGACCTCACTTCTGATGAGGCATTTGATGCCACCTTCAGGGATTTTGACATGAAGGTGGGGTTTCAGTACCTGAAGGGGATGCACATCAACGATTCGAAAAAGGGGCTGGGAAGCCGCGTCGATCGTCACGAAAGCCTTGGAAAAGGAACACTGGGACTGGAGGTTTTCAGGCGGGTGATGAGGGATCCAAGATTCGACGACATGCCGCTTATCCTCGAAACACCCGATGAAACCATCTGGAAGGAGGAGATCCGGCTTTTATACAGCCTTTAAGCTGTCACGCAGTTCTTCTGACAACTCCCACAACCGTTTTCCATTTTCCGGATCAGATGCTTTCTGATCCACAGTTTTCCGGCTCATCAGGAATAGATAATCGAATTTCTTTCCCTTGAAATCATTGGATGCCGCCATGTATACGACCGGGATGGCGGCTTTGGCCGGTGATTTGAAAAAGATACCAAAGACCAGCTTCAGCAGGGGGGTGAAAATTTTCGGAGCTTCGCGCGCAATGTTCGAATTGACAGGACCTGGGCAAAGCGAAAACACTCCGTAACGGGTTTCTCTGCCGGGGTTGAGCCGCCGCGACAATTCGCAGGAAAAAGTCGTCAGCAGCAATTTATAGTATCCGTATAGCTCTATTGACTTTCCGATCTGATATTCTTTGTATTTTCCGAATTCCTCCCATTGAAATTTCTCCGGATTGCGATGACTTTCGGAGGCGACGAAAATGATGCGGGGAGGATCGAATGTTGAATGTTGAATCTCGAATGTCGAATCAGGAAAAGCAAGTTCAGCTTTAGTAAAACAATGGTTTTCCAACAGCAGATTCACAAAGATGAATTTTGAAAAGTAGTTCACCATGAACATCTCTTCGAGTCCCTGTTTCGTCTTGCGGCTTTGTTTCGGAACGATCCCGGCGTTGCACACCAGAATATCCAGCGGGGCAAATTTCGCTTTGATCTCCTTTACCAGTAAACGGATGCTGCCGATATCGGAAAAGTCTACATGCAGCATGTGAATATCGTGGTTTCCTGAAAGTTTCTTCACCTTCTCCCCTTTTTCAGGAATGCCGCTCCGGCAGGCCATGATCACTTTTGCTCCGCGGCGTGCCAGGTCGGTGGCCACCGCAAATCCGAGTCCCGAACTCGCACCGTCAACCAGAACGGTCTTGCCATCCAGCCGATCGGTCGGATTCAGGGTGCCGGCGGGTATTTGTTTACGGAACAGATCGCGGATGCCGGTGAGGGTTGCAGAAACCGGATTATTGTATTTCTGCTGCTGGTTTTCTGTCATAGAGATTTGAGATAAACTGCTGATAACGGGATGTATGCCTGTCGATGTCCGCTTCGGTCAATCCAAAATCAGCCAGCGAATACCGGTGTTCTCCATGTTTTTGGTGGGGATGATTTTGTTCATGCAGGCGGAAGCGTTCGATGAGTTCGGGGGTCAGTCCTCCGTTCATCCGGTATATTTTTGAAAGTTCTTCGGCCGAATCGCTGATAAAATTCCGGTAATAGATATCAATAAATTTTTTGTCATTGTCTGCCTTTTTCCGGTAATCAAGTGCTTTGTCAAGCATGTAACCGGTTTTGCGGATCCAGTGATCAGCCACCTGCTTTTTATCCACCTGGTTACTGAAAATCATACGATTATAGGTAACCATGCTCAGGAATGACGGAACCGATTCATAGATTGTCCGGTGCGGCCAGAGAAAATGGACATCTCCGAAATGCTTTTCGATCAGGTCAGGAAATTCAAGATGATGCGGGGACTTCAGCACCCAGCGTTTCGCAGGCCGTATCCACTGCAGGAATTTCAGCAGCTTTGCAGCATAGGCGTACGCGGCCGACTGATCCGTTTGTTCCAGCCAGGCTGAATAGGACGGGATTTGCATCATGGCTTCGGGTGTGGTACTCATAAAGCTCACATCCAGCATCAGGATGTCCTCTTCGGGCAGAATGGCATCGATGGGATGGATGGCAAAAAAACCGGGCGACATGAGTTTAAGGGCTGAAACGGAAGTTTTGGCGACAGAGATGCGTTTGTCATGGGGATGAGGGTATTGATAGGCAGGCGGATCACCTTGTAACCTTGTTACCTTGTCACCTTTTTTTAAGTCATATAACCCCAGATCGATGGGCACCGGATTGATCACCTCCCAGCTTGGGATCACGCGATGGGCCGGATCTTCGGCGAGCAAGCGTTGCAGCTTGGTGGTCCCTGTTCGCTGCAGCCCGATGATGATCCAAACGGGATAAAGTTCCCTGGTAAGGATCTCCGGGTACTTCTTAAAATAATACTCCGCTCTCAGCCGGATGCTCAGCAGGCTCACGAATCGCTGCTTCGTGATAAAACGGCCAATCGGGTGCAGGTTGGCCTCTTCGTTCACGGCCTGTAAAACCCGTTCAAGTGGTTCGTCATTGAAATCCCTGCCAAGATCCTGCAGACCGGTTATTTTTCTGGCCGACCGGATGAGATTGTCTTTCTCCAGTTTGATCCTGGTGCCGAGGGGGTAGGTTCCCTTCCAGCATTGGTTGATCGCCCGGAACCAGGATGGACTTGGCCTGAAATTTCCTAAGCTGGTGTTGGGTTGCGTCATAGAGCAGTTGTGGTTTTAATGATCCGGCACGAAGGTTCGACTGCTTCTGAACCGTCAGCCAGCCGGTACCATCTCCACAACATGGTTCCTTCGTTATGCCCGCAGGTGTTGATCCAGTTGGGAGTTCCCGGATCATGATGGGCCACGGTAACGCGAACAGAGCCATCGGGTTCGTAAATTGCCGATGCTTTATTGATACAGATGGTGAAATACCGGTAGTCGAGCGACTCCATCCAGTAATTGTTCAGTTGAAAATTCCATGAATCGCATTCGGGAGGTTTAACCTCGATGAGAAGGGATTCATTTTCGGCCAGTTTCCAGTGACTGTGGTAATAGATGATGTTCGCATCACCGCCGGCGGCATTGGATACTTCTGGGCTGAAAAGCGGGAGCTGATTGGTGTGTTTCTGATACCCGCCTGCCCACCGCGTAAACATAAGCGAGGCCCCGGCAACAAACATCGAGGCTGTTTTCAGCCCTTCATCGATCATGGCCGGTGTGATGGGATCGGGCGCTGTTCGCCCGTCAAGATTTTCAATGGTCACTTCTGAGGGAGTCTCGGTGAAACGATTTAAAAAGGTTTGGCGCACCATCAGCATGCTGGTCGCATCTTCAATCCTGAGCCAGTTCTTCCCGGCGGGCGTTTTGCTCAGGATGATCTCAAAACTGCCGTCATCTTCGAGTTTCAGGTCGCGGTGCTCCAGCATCGCGCATGGGCCCATGCTGCCGGTGGTTCCATAATTCCCGTTCTGGGTAAAAAACCCGATGTAATGCACGGTATTTCTCTTTCCGCTGATGCGGTAACTGTATTTCCCGCTGATCTGGGCATTGAAATAATAGTTGTCGGGATTATCGGCTCCCAGCTTCACTGTTTCATGAGCCATCCGCCTGAGAACGGGGAATGCAGGATCGGCATATTCAACAAAGGCCTCCAGTCCGCCCCGGGTAAGACGGCTTAGATAGCGCAGCCCTTCGGCCTGGTTGAAGGCATCGCGGGGAGCGCCGGGATACATAAGTGAAGCCCCGGCCGATTTAAGGTTGTCACAAAACTCTTCCCAGGCCTTGCCGGAGATGACCCGGCTGGCATGGATGTCATCCTCCGTTGTTCCCCGAAGTTTCATGCCTGCTTTGCGGAAGGCCTTGATCAATTTTAAAAACAGAAAGAGCAGATTCCTCATTTTGAAAAGAAATAACTATTATTGCAAAGGTGGCAAAGATAGAAAAAAATGAAAATGGTCAACGGTTATTATGGAACCTGGGCGCTGGTGGCGGGCGCCGCTGAAGGGATCGGGGAGGGATTTTGCAACGTTTTGGCAGAGAATGGGTTCAATATCATCCTGGTTGACATCAACACGGGAGCCATGCATGAACTTGCTTCAAAGATCAGGCAGGAGCATCATGTTAAAACGATGGAATTAACGCTTGACCTGGCATCTGCTGAAGCTGCAATGGATTGCATGAAGGCTGTTACATCCACTGACTGCAGGCTGATGGTGTATGTTGCTGCTTACAGCAGGGTATGCCGTTTTAATGCACTTGACCATTCAGAACTCGACCAGTTCCTTACAGTAAATACGCGTACCCTGCTTCATCTGGTCTATGGTTTTTCGAACCGGCTGATCGCAGAGTCAAAGACAGGCGGCATCCTGCTGGTTTCATCCCTTGCCGGTTTGATCGGCCCATCCCATGTGGCCACTTATGCTGCTACCAAGGCCTTCAGCATCAGGCTCACCGAAGCTCTTTACCAGGAGTTAAGGGATCATGGCATCGACATCACGGTATGCTGCATGGGAACGGTGGCAACGCCGACCTATTGGAAAAGCAAGCCAAGTTTTGAAAAGATGAAACCTCCGGTCATGCAACCCGCCGAAGTGGCCCGTTATGCAATCAGCCGGCTCGGAGTTAAGCCAATCTGCATCCCCGGGATCACAAACCGGCTGCAGTACTTATTTCTGATGAACATGATTCCCCGCCGCCTTGCATCCCGCCTGGTTAACAATGCCATGAAAAAAATGTACGGGAAAAATCGTCATTCGTAATTCGTCATTCGTAATTCCGTTATCTCTCCTCCAGCAGCGTATATTTCCTCTCCGGTTCCACTGTTTTATAAGCGGGGCGGATGATGCGGCGGCCGCTGATCAACTCTTCGAGCCGGTGAGCACACCAACCGCTGATACGTGAAATGGCAAACAGCGGGGTATAGAGTTCTTTTGGGATTTTCAAGCATTCATAGACGAATCCGGAGTAAAAATCGACATTCGGGGAGATCAGTTTATCCTGTGTTCCTTTGAATTCATAAAAGATCCCCGGTCCGATGCGTTCGATGGATTCATAAAGTGCCATTTCATCTTCCCTGCCTTTTTCAATGGAGAGCAGGCGGGCTTTTTCCTTCAGCAGGATGGCCCTTGGATCAGAAACAGTATACACGGCGTGGCCAAATCCATAGATCAGACCAGTTTTGTCGTGAGCCTCTTTGCGGGTAATCTTCCGGAGGTATTCTGCTACCTCATCGTCGTTTGCCCAGTTCTTCACATTGGCCTTGATGTTATCCATCATCTCCATCACCTGCAGGTTAGCGCCACCGTGCAAAGGTCCCTTCAGTGAACCGATGGCCGCAACGATGGCCGAATAGGTATCGGTACCGCTTGAACTTACCACCCTGGTGGTGAAGGTGGAGTTGTTACCTCCGCTGTGTTCGGCATGCAGTACCAGGGAAAGATCCAGCAATTCGGCTTCCAGCGCCGTGTAATCATTCCCCTTCAGCATATACAGGAAGTTCGCCGCCGTACTCAGTTTTTTATCCGGGTACCGCACCGTAAGCGTATCATAGTTGATCAGGTGGCGCATGGAATGATATGAATAAACTGCAATGGTCGGCAGTTTCGCGATGAGGCTGATTGACTGCCTGAGAATATTTTCTATCGAAGTATCATCGGCCCTTTCATCAAGCGTATACAAGGCAAGGATTGACCGTGCCAGCATATTCATGATATCCTTCCCCTTCATGGTCAGGATCATGTCTCGGTTGAAGTTTTCAGGAAGGGCCCGCAATTCAGCAAGTCCTGCGGAAAACATGTCGAGTTCCGCTTTCATTGGAAGACGTCCGAAGAGCAAAAGAAAAACCGTTTCGTCAAAACCGGGACGTTGTGCAGCCTGCGATCCATATACCAGGTCCCGGATATCGATTCCACGATAGATCAATTTGCCATCAATGGCTTCAAGTTTTCCATCTATTTTTTCATATCCAACAACACTTCCAACACGGGTGAGACCAACAAGGACACCGGTATGGTCTGCATTGCGCAGTCCACGTTTTACATCAAACTGTTTGAATAAACTTTCTTCAATTTTACAGGAGTCCTCTGTAAGTTTTGCCAGATCCTGCAGGAAATCTGCGATTATCATATCTTTCTATTTTAAGGTTTGCATATAATTAAGTGCGCTTCCTGCCTTGAACCAAAGGATCTGCAGGTCGCTGTAGCTATGGTTTACTACGATCGACTCCCTCGAGCAGTCAGCATGAAGGAGTTTTAAGGTGAGGGGATTCCCGGGTTTGAATTTATCAAGTCCTGTAACGGAAATCAGATCGTCTTCTTTGATTTTTTCGTAATCTTCGGGGTTGGCGAAGGTAAGCGCCAGCATCCCCTGCTTTTTCAGGTTGGTTTCATGGATACGGGCAAATGATTTCACCAGCACAACCCGCACCCCGAGATGACGCGGTTCCATAGCGGCATGTTCGCGTGAAGATCCCTCGCCGTAATTTTCATCTCCCACAATAATTGTGGGGATGCCTTTGGATTTATAAAAACGGGCCGTTTTCGATACCTCATCATATTTACCGGTATCGGGGTTTTTCACCTCGTTGGTTTTTCCGTTGAAATAATTGATGGCCCCCATGAGCAGGTTGTTCGAGATGTTATCGAGGTGGCCGCGGTACTTCAGCCACGGACCGGCCATGGAGATGTGGTCGGTGGTGCATTTACCCTTTGCTTTGATCAAAAGGCGCATGGATGTGATATCTTTTCCATTCCATATTGCAAACGGTTCAAGAAGCTGAAGGCGGTCGGAGTCCGGACTCACGCTGACAACCACGGCCGAGGCATTTGGCGGCGGGGCCAGGTATCCCGGGTCCTTCACCTCAAAACCATTCGGCGGAAGTTCAAAACCAACCGGTTCGTCGAGTTTAACCTTTTGTCCCGATTCATTCAGAAGGGTGTCCTTCAACGGATTGAAATTCAAGGTTCCCGCCAGGGTCAGTGCCGTTACGATTTCAGGAGATGCAATGAAACTGTGGGTCCCGGCATTGCCGTCGTTCCTCTTGGCGAAATTCCGGTTGAAAGAATTCAGGATGGAGTTCTTTCGGTCAGGATTATCCATTTTCCTTGACCACTGCCCGATGCAGGGTCCACAGGCGTTGGCCATGATCACACCCCCGATACTTGTAAAAACATCGAGTAAACCATCCCGTTCACAGGTATACCGGATCTGTTCGGAACCCGGGGTTACAACGAATTCTGATTTAACCTTCAGCTGCTTTTCTTTGGCCTGTTTTGCCACGGAGGCAGCACGCGAGATATCTTCATACGATGAATTGGTACAGGAGCCAATCAGCCCCACCTCCAGATTTTCAGGATAACTATTCTCCCTGACGAAGGCCTTGAATTCAGAGATCGGATGGGCCACATCAGGAGAAAAGGGACCATTGATATAGGGTTCCACCTCCGAGAGATTTATCCTGAGATATTGGTCATAATAGGATGAAGGATCCGCGTAAACCTCAGGGTCGGGTGCCAGATATCCGGCATACCGGTCGGCCAGTGCCGCCACTTCCGATCTTCCTGTTGCATCCAGGAAGGATTTCATCTTTTTATCATAGGTGAACAGGGAGCAGGTTGCCCCGATCTCAGCGCCCATGTTGCAGATGGTTCCTTTTCCGGTGCAAGAAAGCGACGCAGCTCCTTCTCCAAAATACTCAACAATAAAGCCTGTTCCCCCCTTGACGGAAAGAATGCCGGCAATCTTCAGGATCACATCCTTGGCAGATGCCCATCCCGACAATTTTCCGGTAAGCTCAATACCCAGGATCTTTGGCATTTTCAATTCAAGCGGCATGCCCGACATGACATCAACGGCATCGGCCCCGCCAACACCAATGGCCACCATTCCCAACCCGCCAGCATTGGGCGTGTGCGAATCGGTGCCGATCATCATTCCGCCGGGAAATGCATAATTCTCGAAAATCACCTGGTGGATAATCCCTGCGCCTGGTTTCCAGAATCCGATCCCGTATTTTGCCGAGACAGTTTCGAGAAAATCGTATACCTCTATATTCTGGACCATTGCATTGGCCAGATCGGTTTTAACGCCAACCTGGGCCAGTATCAGGTGATCACAATGCACTGTTGATGGAACCGCTGCGGTGTCACGGCCTGCTGTCATAAATTGCAGCAGCGCCATCTGTGCCGTGGCATCCTGCATGGCAACCCGGTCGGGTAGAAAATTCACATAATCGGTGCCCCGTTGATAGGAAACCTGCGGATTCTGGTCGAAAAGGTGACCATAAAGAACTTTTTCTGTCAATGTCAAAGGTTTTCCCAACAACTGCCTGGCCTGAGAAACCCCCTTTGAAATCTTCTCATATGTGCCTTCTATTAATTTAACATCCAATAACATATATAATATTTTAAAAACTGCAAACTAATTCATTAATTTAGAAGTTTATGCTTAATTATCTTTATTAAAGATAACGTCATAAATTTATAAAAATTTTCAACCATAAACAAAATTACATATGCTGGCTCTAGAATCGCAGTTGGAAGCATGGAAAGTCATCACGAATCCGGATATTCACAGTCACCATCTCGCCCTGAAAATTGTTGAAGAAACTGAAAATATATTTGCTTCACACCAGGAAAATTCCCTGAAGAAATCCTTCTGGTTTGACTGGCTGACGATCACCAGGAAATCAAATTTTTTACAATCCCTTGGAACCAGCCAGAACAGGATCCGGTGGTCGGAAACCGCATTTCGCATCATCCAGACTACTGACTTTAACCTGAAGGATATGATGGAACAGCGGGTCGAAGAACATCCGAACCAGGTGCTGTTCAAAGATATGTCATCGACAGTTGCCATTGACTGGACCTACGAGCAAACCTACCGTCATTTACGTGAAATCGCCTGCCTGTTTTACAAATCTGTCCATACCCCCCCCCGGGTCGCTTTCTACGGTGAAAACTGCTTTGAAGGGGCATGTACCGACCTGGCCTGCCTCATGTTCGATATATTTGATACCCCCCTCAGTCCGCATTTCAAAATGGAGGTCCTTTTACCCATTTTCAATGAGCTGAAGATCAACATTGCACTGGCCGACACCGAGGAGCGGCTGTCGGTTCTCAGGAAGATCCGGGAAAATGCCGAGATCAAGTTCCTGATCATTTCGATGCAGCCGGTCACCCACAAAATGCGGGAAATCCCATACCTGGTTGAGGAGGCCAAAAAGATCTCGCGGTGGGACATCGACGTGATCCTTAAACGCAGGCCCCTGCGGGTGAACAACCAGGTGTCCACCACCATGTTCACCTCAGGCAGCACAGGTTTGCCCAAAGGGGTCTCCTTCTCCATCTACAACATTGTATCGAAACGTTTTGCCCGTGCAGCGGCCCTTCCTGAGGTCGGCAACGAGGTATTCCTTTGTTACCTCCCACTGTTCCATACCTTTGGACGATATCTTGAAATGACCGGGGCTATCTTTTGGAGCGGAACCTACATTTTTGCCGGGAATACCTCTTCAGAAACCCTGTTGTCACTCTTCCCCCACATGAACCCCACAGGATTCATCAGCATCCCCTTGCGCTGGCAGGAGCTCTATGAGCGGTGCCAGGAAAAAATCAGTCATGTCGAGAGCAGGGAACTCAGGGAACAGGCTGTTCGCGAGGTCGTTGGATCACGGCTCCACTGGGGATTATCGGCAGCAGGATACCTGGATCCGGCGGTTTTCCGGTTTTTCAACGAGTATGGCATCTTACTCAACAGCGGGTTCGGCATGACAGAAGCCACCGGGGGAATTACCATGACCCCTCCCGGAAAATACAAGGATTTTACCGTCGGGATCCCCTTGCCTGGAGTCAGCACCCGGTTGAGCAGCGAATCGGAACTGGAAATCAGCGGACATTATATGGGCCGGTACCTTGAAGTGGCTGGTCCCGACGACATCATCCCCTACCCTGTTTCAGCGGAGGAAGACGACTGGCTTTCCACGGGCGATGTTTTTAAAATCGGAAAGGATGGATATTACCAGATCATCGACCGTGTAAAGGATATTTACAAAAATAACCGCGGACAGACCGTTGCCCCCCAGGTAATTGAAAAGAAATTCTATAAAGTCCCGGGAATCAGGCAGGTATTCCTGGTTGGCGACAACCGGCCCTATAATGTGCTGCTGATCGTGCCTGACAAGGATGATCCGATGTACCATTCGCTCGAGGGTGAAAACCTGACCGAATATTTTCATCAGATCGTGATGACTGCCAACCATGATGTGGCCACCTATGAACGGGTGATAAACTTCATGGTACTTGACCGTGATTTCAGCCGTGATAAAGGCGAACTCACCCCAAAGGGTTCATACAACCGGAAAGCGATTGAAATCAATTTCAAAGGGGTGATCGAGAGCCTGTATCAGAGTGCCATTGTCAGGATAGAGGCAGGTGAATTTGCAATCCAGATACCCAAATGGTTCTTTCGTGACCTCGGAATCCTTGAAACAGACATCCGGTTCGAAGGCCAGCGGCTGATGAACCGGCGCACCAGCGCGACACTGCTGATCAGGAAACTGAAGGGCGATCTTTTTCAGATCGGACATTTTAAATATACCATCACCTCCAACCTGATCGATCTTGGGATGTTATCCCGTCAGCCGAAAGTATGGCTCGGGAATCCTTCAATGATTGCCTTCTGCCCTGTCAAAGAGGGCTGGGACCTGCCTATGGGATCCATTTCGGTCAGTATATCCCTTCCAGGTTTTAAACAGCTGGATGAAAAACATTTCCCGGTCATTAAAACGGTTCGCGATCAACAGCTTATCCAGACAAATTACCTTATTTTCCGTACCTATTTCGGCGGATTTGCGGAGGCTTACAAGGCAACGGATGAGCTTGGAAAAATCCTGACTACGGCTGAACCCCGGCTGGCCAATGCGATCAGGTACAGGCTTGAGGCGCTGGCCTACCATCCCGACGAAGAGATCCGGTGCCTGGCTTACCGGCTCATCCTGCTTAAGGCGCCGCAACCTGAAGAGATCCAGTATATGCCGGCATTCATAGAGTCGGGACTAACTTTCCTGAATGAAAAATCTATCCGGGAGATCGCTTCAAGTAATTTCGGGAAACACAGGCTTGATGCGCTTAAACAGCGACTTTACTGGTACCGCACCCATCTCAGCTGGCCTGCTTCAAAAAAACAACGGAGCGCGTTCCAGGATGTGCTGGGCCTGCTTTACAACTTTGCCGTCCTGCATCTTGAATACTACGTTCCGGTCAGAGCTGAATTATCACGATGGATCCTGCATAAACAGGATCCTTTCCTGGCACGGAAGGCCGAACATTATTTTTATTCACTGGCCGATGTTTTCGAAAAAGATATCGAAGGGAGATCGGCCACCCATACCCTTGGCGAATGGAAAAACAAACTGGAGTTTGAGCATGGAATATCAGATGCGGAAAAACAGCGGGTCATAAAAATTTTCCAGTCCACCACCTTCCTGAAAGAGAGCATCATCCTGACATTCAACGAACAGGAATTCGACCTGGCCGAGGTTCCCGACAAAGGGATCTGGATCCTGCGTTTGCTTGCTTTCAAGGAATTCAAACATTACCGATTGTCCATCAATACCCTTTCAGGCAAACATTTTGACCTGCATATGGTCATGAGTGAAAATCCTGCTTACCGGCCAAAACCTGACACCTTCTACTGGATGGCCTCCCTGGCCGGATTTCCTTACGGCCCGGCTGTTGCGCCATTGCTTGGAAGCAGCAGGCCAAACCAGGGGGTACTGACAACCCAGTATATCGGGGGTTTGACGGCCTGGGACAAAATAAGGGAGTTGTCGGAGATTCATCGTTCATCGGGAAACATTAAAGGGAATGCCTGGAAGAAAATATTCATCAAATCCTTCATGGTTATTTTCAAAGCATGGCATCACAGTGGGAAACAAATCGTTCCCGGGGCCATATCCCCTGCCAATGTGGCCATTCCTGAGATGGATTTCCGCGAAAGCGCTGTTGTTCTCTCCCTGGCAGGATGGTCAACCTATAAGAACACTTTGTCGCTGGTCGATCCCATGCTTCAGGACTATTATTGCAAGACTGCCTCCATCTATCCATGGTGCCGCAACCAGCTCGATGTGACATGGATCTTTGATGCATGCATCGAAGCACTTGGAAAAGAAGAGGCTATGCTGTTTCTTCAGCAGATGCAGCTCGATCTCCAGGTCAGGTCCCTGAGCTGTTTCGACTCTACCGATCTCCTCAGTCACCTGGAGTCGTACCTTGAGACGGCCGGTAGGCGGTACTATAAACCCATCGCCCTCTTCAGCGCCATCGATCAGTATCAGGAATGGTACAAAATGAACCCCCTGACTACGGCTACTGCTAAAGAACAAACCCTCATCGAACTGCTGGAACTTTTCAGATTGCAGCAATATCCTGACCTTGTTCGTTATTTCTTTTACCGGCACACCTATTTTTCAGATTCAGAACCGGAAGTGCGGGCGGCCTTTGACCGTCTTCTGGAACGAATGGAGGAGTTGCATGAAGGGCTGGCCATCCAGCTGATCGAATTATCCGACCTCCAATCAGAACTGCATGATCCCGATGAAAAGAATATTTTCAGCAGGATGGTTTTCCCCCGGTTGCATGGAGAAGAGGGCATCGAATTCATGAAGATAGGCGAAAGCAAGAAGGGGCATCTTGTGGTCCGCTTCACGCTGCAGGATAAATCGGGCAAGCGCTATACTCTTCGTGAGCCAATTGAAGCGCGTGAAACCGGTCAGCTTTACCAGCTCTTTTTCCGGGAAAAATATCCCAAGGAGATCGCTGATAATGATCACCAGTATGTTCTGACCGATGAAAATGAAAAGATTGTAGGAGGCATCACCTTCAGGCACCTGGAGGATCAGAATATCCTGCTCGATGGAATTGTCGTTACCTCTTCCCTTCAGGGCAAGGGCATCGCGTCGGGGATGATCGAACACTTCTTCGCCAGCATGGCCGCCCGGGGAGTAAAACTGGTCAAAGCCCATTTCCTGTTTGGCAACTATTACCTCAAACATTTCTTTGATGTCGACAAACACTGGGGTGCGCTGATAAAAACACTCAAGTAGGGGATTTTTTATACTTTTGCCGGGGAAAAACGCGTGACATGTGACACGTGACGCGTGACAGAAGAAATGTGGTTATTTTGAAATTTTAAAAACAAAAAATATGACCGGAGAAAAAATCACCCTGATGAATGGGAAACTGAATGTTCCCGATTTTCCTGTAATCCCATTTATTGAAGGCGACGGCACGGGGCCGGATATCTGGAATGCAAGCGTCCGTGTTCTGGATGCGGCAGTCGAGAAAGCCTATGGCGGAAAAAGAAAAATAATCTGGAGAGAGGTCCTGGCCGGGGAAAAAGCATTCAAACAAACCGGAGAATGGTTGCCCACCGAGACCCTGGATGTTATCCGTGAATACCTGGTGGCGATCAAAGGACCCTTGACAACCCCGGTTGGCGGAGGAATCAGGTCGCTGAATGTGGCACTACGCCAGATCCTTGATCTCTATACCTGTTTGAGGCCTGTACGGTATTTCCAGGGAGTTCCCTCCCCGGTCAAACATCCCGAGACCACCGACATGGTTATCTTTCGTGAGAATTCCGAAGACATTTATTCGGGAATTGAATGGATGCAGGGAACCAGCGAGACAGAGAAGGTGATCAGATTTCTCACCGATGAAATGGGGGTAAAAAATATTCGCTTTCCCGAATCGTCATCCATCGGCATCAAGCCTGTATCCAAAGAGGGTACCGAAAGGCTTGTCAGGGCTGCCATCCTTTATACACTGGAGCACAAACGGCCCTCCCTGACACTGGTTCATAAAGGGAATATCATGAAGTTTACCGAAGGCGGATTTAAAAAATGGGGATATGAATTGGCTGATCGCGAATTCGGCGACAAGGTGTTTACCTGGGTGACTTACGATAAAATTAAGGCGGCGGAAGGCGAAGCTGCTGCAGATACGGCACAGAAAGAGGCTGTTTCACAAGGAAAGATCATTGTGAAGGATTGTATCGCCGATGCATTTTTACAGCAGATCCTTACCCGGCCGGCCGATTATTCTGTAATTGCCACCCTCAACCTGAACGGGGACTACATTTCTGATGCCCTGGCTGCGATTGTCGGGGGAATAGGTATTGCCCCGGGGGCAAACATCAATTATGTTACCGGCCATGCTGTTTTTGAAGCAACCCATGGCACTGCGCCCAAATATGCCGGCAAAGACCAGGTAAATCCCGGATCGGTGATATTGTCGGGCATGATGATGCTGGAATATATGGGTTGGATGGAAGCCGCTGCCCTGATCCTGAAGGGACTCGAAGGGGCTATCCGGAAAAAAAGGGTCACCTATGACTTTGAGCGTCTCATGGAGGGAGCGACCAAACTTAAATGCTCCGAATTCGGGACAGAAATCATCGTTAATATGTAAAAAAAAGGTTGTCTCAAAAAAAGAGAGGATGTCTTTATAAGATATCCTCTCTTTTTTTTGTGGTGACAGCAATTTCTGTCAGATTCAATTTCTAGTAGAAGGTCGGGCATTCCATTGGAGCTCCGCCCCTGCGGCCTCCTCCCGGTACAAAGCCGCCCCCGCCGCCGCCGCCGCCGAAAATCTGCAGCTTGTCGAATTCGAGGATCAGGCTGATTTCATGCGCACCGCCCGTTCCATTCAGCGCACCGGATACCTGCAGGTCATAACTGTACATGAACTTGATACTCATATCCTCGTAAAAGGCATACTTGTAACCGGCTACCAGTGCAACCGCAGAATTTACAACACTCGTCATCGTTGTCTTATACCATGCACCGAGGTAGATATTGTACTTCATCAAATTCAATCCAACCTGCAATGAATTCAGTTTTGCCTGATTCTGGTATATGGCCCCGATGTTGATCTTCAACGGATCATCACCCGAACGCGACATGGATGAAGAGGAAGATCCCCCCGGCCCGGTCGAGATGATCAGATCAAACTGTCCGACCCATTTACGGGGATAGAGTGAAGCTCCGGTCGACAGAAAACTGACATCAGGTTGGAATATATGGTCAACGGCAAATCCGATATTCCCGCTTATATTTCCGTTCGGATTGAGAAACTGCAACACACCGCCTGCACCAAAATCGGGAACAGTGCGCTTGTTGCCGTCTGAAGGAATGAAGGAGCTCTGGTAAATTTTACCGTATTTGGGATCAAGCTGATCGGCAAAAACGAGATCAGCCCAGCTCACCTTACGCTGCATGATTCCCGCTTTGATACCAAGCTGACTCACCATAAAACTGGTAATGGGAATCCTGACACCAATGGTCAGGGCTGCTCCGAAATTGTTGATCACTCCCTGATCCGGGGTATCCTGGTTGATCATGATACCTATCCCGCCTGAGCCCGGAAGATTCCTGTCGCCAAGATCAGCCGAGAAAAAGTATGACTTATAGGGTACCGGCAGGCTTGGCCACTGGTCACGAAACAGGAAACGTGCCCTGATCCCTGTATTAATCCCTGTATAGGCCGGATTATAATATGTCGGGGTGCTGAAATATTGAGAGTAATTCATGTCCTGGGTGTTTGCACCCGGTACAATTCCCAGTATACTCAGAATGACAAGAATCGGATATATAAATCGGTTTTTCATCTAGAATATTGTTAGCAATTATCGGATTAAAGTCACACTTCCCATGGTATTGTAATTCCCCTGCCCGGTGTCAGATCCACTCCAGGAGGTATCATCCACAAACAGGGCGGAGATCTTCCAGATGTAGTTGCCCTGGGGCATCAAATTACCTTCAAAGGTACCATCCCAGCCTTCAACCGGTCTGCCCTTATCATCAATTTTATAAGATTCCCACATCAAATGCCCCCAACTATCAAATACCGTTACATGGTACTGCTTCAGGTTCATCCCGATCGGTATGAATAACCTGACTCCGAGATTGTTATTGGTCGGAGAGAAGGCATTCGGTACGTATAGTCCTTTAAACAGCAACTTATACTGATATAGGGTGGTGTCTGAACATTCAAAGTTATTAAATGAGATCAGTTTGATGATGTAGGTACCATCCTCTGTATAGGCTGTAACCGGGTTTGCGTCGGTTGAGGATTTACCATCCCCAAACTCCCAGGTATAGGTATCAGCGCCTGAAGAGAGGTTGTTCAGTTTGATCTGACCCTGTTTTCCGTTGTAACCATTTTCCAGGGTAAATGCACTCACCGGGGTGATATTCACAGTTACTGTTGAATCAATGGTATCAATACAGCCGAAATGGTCTTTCACAATCATTCTCGTGGAGAAATCACCGGTGTTCGGATACTTGTAACTCGGATTCTGAAGCTGCGAAGTATCTTTCAAACTGGTTGGATCACCAAAGAACCAGCGCCATTTCCAGAGGAGGGTATCCCCTTTCGCCGACTTGTCGGTGAAGAGCGTCGGATCACCCGCACAGGCCATGGTATTGTCATAACTCGCTGTGGGTAAATTATAAACCCGTGTTGACTTGTTGAGTGTGTCAAGACATCCGTATGCATTATGCACCGTGAGATACACCTTGTAAGTTCCTGCCGTATCATACAGGTGACTTGGATTTTTGACATTGGAGGTATCTCGGTTGGTCGGATCCTTAGGATTACCGCTGAAAGACCAATGCCACCAGGTATTCTTTTCCCCGTACGTTAGCGAAGTATCCCTGAAGAAAGTAACCTGGTTGAGGCAGACCGCTTCGTTGGCGAAAAGGGCTACCGGTGTCGGGCGAATCTTCACGCTGTTCGACTTATGTTCAACAATGGTTGATCCATTGACAAGCGCCTGCACCGTAAGTGTTACCGAATAGGTCCCGCCGTTGGCGAAGGTATGCATCACAGGTGTTGTATGTGTCACATAAGTGGTATCCTTTCCGTCTCCCCACGACCAGTGCCACTGATTGATTCTCGACACGGGCAAAGAGTTGTCGGTGAAGGCAATTTTATTCCTGGCACACAAGGTATCGTTATAGGAGAATTCTGCCATGATACATGGGAATCGTTGCACATCCTTTGTGACACTGTCGATACAGCCATGAATGTTGGTGATAACCAGGGTTACAGGGTAGATGCCTGCATTGACGTACAAATGTGATGTGTTGCCGGGGCCTGGCGACAGAATCGTCGTTTCACCTCCATCTCCCCATATCCATTTCCAGCTGGCAACGGGACCGGTTCCGGTATTGAATGTAGAGTCGGTAAAATAGAGGGAGCTGTCGCAGGTCGGACCAACGTAATAGAAGTTAGGCTTGGGTGCGGCATATACCTGGATCTCACGGTACACGCTGTCTACACAGTTATCAGAGTTAAATGCCTTCATCTTCACAATAAAGTTTCCCGGCCCTGAAAAGATATGCGTCGGGCTGTAGAGTGGAGAGGTATTGGCAGGACCTGAAGAGGGATCGCCAAAATTCCAGGTTACCGAATAGAGTGAATCGCCGGGTGTTTGATTCCATGGCTGGAAATGATTAATATAACCCTGGCATACGGTATCATTCCTGAAGGTGAATTTAAATCCAGGCTTTACGTACACACTGTCGATGATGGTATCCATACAACCATAGGTATCCGTTACGATCAGTGTAACAGCGTAGGTTGTGTCGGTAACCGGGAAGATGTATGAAGGATTGGGCATACTGGATGTATAGCCAGGCTGGAATATCCAGAGGCGATCAGTGATGGCTGCCGCACTGGCAGTCGATTTATCCTGGAAATCAACTTTGCCTTTCGGACAGAAGTAATTGACATAGCTGAACTGGGCATCCGGTACCGGCCGGGCCACAACCTGGATGGTGACCGAGTCGCTGCAATTGGTAAGGTTGGTCACCTTCAGTTTCACATTATAGGTCCCTGGGGCAGTATAGAGATATTTCGGATTCTGCAGGGTTGAAGTTCCCGTGCCATCACCAAAATCCCAGAACCAGCTTTGAATCTGACTTCCCGGAGCAGTCGAAACATCTGTGAACTGCGTGGAATCATTGATACAGGCGGCAGTATATTGGAACATGGCAATGGGCTTGGGGTTCACAATGATCTGAACAACCGTGTCTTTCAGACACTGGCTCGAGTTTGTCACCTGAAGCGTTACATTGTAGGTCCCCTGGATATTATATACGTGGATTGGGTTCTGTTCGGCAGAGGTATTGTTTGAGCCGCTGCCCGGATCTCCGAAGTTCCAGGCCCAGGTTGTGATGGTCCCTGCCGGTGTGGTAGAGGCATCGTTGAACTGCGTTGGACTTAAAAGACAGGCAGTGTCGGCTGTAAATGAGGCTACAGGAGCCGCGTTTACGGTGATCACTTTCCCTCCCACTACACTGTCGCTGCATCCATTGGCATTGGTAACCATCAACCTTACAGTAAATGGTCCGCCCGTGGTGAATTCATGTGTGGGGTTCTGGGTTGCAGAGATATTGTTCGTACCTGAGGCCGGGTCGCCGAAATTCCAGCTCCATACCGTGATCGATGATCCTCCGTTCAGCTGCGACAGATCGGTGAATTGAACAGCCCGGAGTGCACATGCATTGGTTTCGAAACTGAAATTGGCCAGTGGGCGCATTCCAATCTGCACAAGGTTGATCTTTTCCGTTTGGCATCCATCCGAAGTTACGATGGTAAGCTTTACGTTATAGTTTCCGCCATTGGTGAACTTATGCTTGACATTCTGGTTATCGGGAAAGTCGATCGTTTGCGTATTGCCATCATTGAAATCCCATATCCACTGTACGATAGATCCGTGCGGTGTGGATGAGAGGTCGGTAAACTGCACCGAATCACCGGCACAATTTGGAGAAGAATAACTGAATGAGGCAACAGGTTTACCCAGTACCAGCACCGCTTTTGTCGTATCCTTCAAACACCCCTGTGAATTGGTAACCGTCAGTTTTACATTGAAAACACCGCTGTTTGGGAACAAATGGGTCGGGCTGCCGGTGGTGGAAATCCCGCCATCACCAAAGTTCCACAAACTGGAAACAATGGTTCCGGAGGGTGTGGTTGAGGTATTGGTGAATGTGGTCAGTGTCCCCTGACATACGGTATCAGCCACAAAGTTGGCGAGAGGCCGACCATTCACAACTACCGTTGGCAGCGGCAAAAGGGTGTCCTTGCAACCATTTACGTTGGTAACGATGAAGGTGATGGTGTAGGTGTTGGCCGTAGTAAACTGGTGTATCGGGTTTTGCAGCGGCGAGGTATTGTTTGAACCTGATGCAGGGTCCCCAAAGTTCCAGCTCCAGCTTTGAATTCCTCCTCCACCGTTGGTTTGTGATAAATCGGTGAATTGAAATGGCTGATTATCACAGGCAATCGACGAGGTGGTGAAATTTGCGATCGGGGCAGGTGCACTGGTAATGACCTTCTCAATGTAACTGATACAACCGGTGTTTGTGGTCACCGTTAACCTGACCACATGCTGAGAGGCATTTCCTATAAATGTATGCGTGATATTCGGATTTGCCGGGAAAAGGATGGGGGGTATTGTTGAACCATCACCAAAGTCCCATACCCAGGTGGAGAGGTAAGAGGTAGAACCTGGTGGCACAATGGATTGGTCAGTAAAATTCACAGGAGCGCCTACACAATTTGCATTGGAGAACAGGAAATCAGGGATGGGTTTGGGATTGATCACCACTGTCTTCGTAACGCTGTGCATGCATCCCAGCGAATTGACAATCGTCAGGGTAACATTATAGTTCCCGTAGGAGTTGAAGGTATGAAGTGGATTCTGCAGGACGGATGTGCCGCCATCACCGAACGACCATGCATAAGAACTGATGGATGGGGCATTGGGCGAAGAGAGATCTGTGAACTGAACCGGGGTTCCTTCACAGGCAGTTGAAGTGGCAGCGATCGTAAAATTCGCGATGGGCAGGATATTGATGGTAATTGATATTGTAGTATCCTTTGAACAGCCATTCATGCTGGCCACAGTCAGTTTGACATTATAAGCACCCGAACTTGTAAATGCGTGCTGCGGGTTTTGCAGCGTGGAGGTGTTGTCTGTCCCTGATAAGGGATCGCCGAAATTCCAGTTCCATGATTGGAGACTGCCTCCCCCATTGGTTTGGGATAAATCGTTAAACTGGACCGACTGACCAAGACACAGGCTGCCGGATGTTGTGAAGTTTGCCTTCGGAGAAGGAATACTGTTAACCGTTTTTTCAATATAATCCGTGCAACCATTGGTTGTGGTCACGGTTAGCCGGACAACATGTGTCAAAGCGCTTCCGGCAAAAGTATGCGTCGTGTTTGGTGATGTTGGGTAATTGAAGGTGACCGGTGTGGTGCCATCACCAAAATCCCATACCCAACGGCTGATATATCCTGTAAAACCTGCCGGGATGAATGACTGGTCAGTATATGAAACAGGATCGCTGAGACAAACAGCCACCGTGAAGGTAAATAGAGGAATGGGTTTTGGATTTACGGTAACTGGTTTGGTAACTGTCTGGATACAACCATTGGAATTGGTGATAACCAGGGTAACCTGGAATATCCCATAGGTGGAATAGGTATGCAGCGGATTCTTTAAACCAGAGCTTCCCCCATCTCCAAAAGTCCAGGCATAGTTAATAATGCTTGTTGCATTTGGCTGGGAATCATCTATAAACTGAACCGGCGTACCTTCACAGGTTGTCGTGCTGGACGTTGTATGGAAATCTGCGACAGGAAGCTGATAAATGGTGATGGGCGGATTGGCCACATAGGTGTTGAAACATCCGTTTGCTGTAGTAACAGTAATCGAAACAGAATAGGTCCCTGCACTGAGAAATACATGGGATGGGTTTTGAAGTGTGGAGGAGCCTCCGTCGTTGAAGTCCCACAACCAACCGGTGATGGGTCCAGTTGAGGCCGTCGGGACTGTTTTATCCTCAAACTGAACCGATTGTGGTGTCATACACTGCGGACTCAGGGGTTGAACCTCGAAAAACGCCACCGGCGAAGCCTTCAGGGTAACCTGATTGGTCACTTCATGCACACAGCCATAATTGGTTGTCACCCTGAGTTTGACATCCCAGGTATACTGACCGGGAATAACCTGGAAGGTATGAAAAACTGTTCCGTTGTTTGTGACGACCCTCGGACCTGCCAGGGAGTCACCCCAGAGCCATTCCCATTTTACGATATAGTCGTTCAACAGCCCGCCGCCGGGTACCGAATGATCAGTGAACTGAACCGCCTGTCCTTCGCAGGTATTGGGTGTGAATGTAAAATCAGCAATGGGGGAAGGATTGATATAAACCTGCTTCGATAAAGTGTTGATACAGCCATCTGCATCGGTTATCGTCAATTTGACTGTTTTCCAGCCGGAAGTCAGGTAGGCATGGGACACATTGCTCTTATAGGGCCCCGATTCAAAGGTGCCGTCACCATAATCCCATAACCAGTTCACGATCAGGGCCGGAACCGGAATGATCGCAGGATCATAGTCGAAGTTGACAACAGCAGGAAGAGCGGCAGTACTCAAACATCCCACGTTGGTTGTTGCGCTGCCATTGACAAGGAAGTTAACAGGCGGGGAGGGTTTGATGGTAATTGTTTTGATTAAAAATGATTCACAGCTGTTATCACTGCTGGTTACCGTCAGTTTTACATTGAAAGTGGTCCTGATGGGATCCATAAAAATATGTGAACTGTTTTGGGTGTATGCAATGTTGCTCCCGCTGGAGGCAGGGTCATCAAATTCCCACGTCCAGGCAACGATCTGTGCGGTAGGATTTCCTGCAGGGGGCGTGCTCTGGTCAAAGAAAAAGACCTCCTGACCCTTACAGCCGGGTAAGGGCGGTCCGCCAACCGGGACCTGGTTTATATTGTTCCAGGTATACCGGGCAATGGCAGTATCATGTATATTCACATAGTTTACATAATCAACTGTTGTAGTGGTTGATGCGGTTCCAGAAAGGTTAACCAGATGCAGGATCGCCTTGGCTCCGTAATTTTTAAAGAAATGGGTGTCCGCAGCGGGCATAGGCACCGGAGGAACAAAAATGTGTCGCACTGTGTAAGGTTCAGTAGGCGGCAAGGTGGGATCTTTTGGATATCCTTCATCCTGATACCACCATTCTTCCGATAAAATCGTACCTGCGATCGGATTGGGCTCAACACGAACCTCTTTGTCAAGGCAGGCCTCTGTCGGGAAGATCTGGAAGGTCGGAACAGGGGGTAAAAATGTAATTAACTCAGGATAGTAGTTGGTACATCCATACGTATTTGTACAGGTCATCTCTACATTGTAGCTTCCTGAACTATTGTAATTATGAACCGGGTTCTTGCCAAAGCCATAACTCCCGTCACCATAGCTCCATTGCAGGTTATTCCCCACTTCGGCCAGAATCGTATTGTCGGTGAACTGGATTTCAAAGGGGAGTGTTGCGGCTGCCCATGTAAAACCGATGGCCGGGTCGGGGCTGAATGCAGGAGAGGGATGAATTTCGATCGTATTATCAGTTTTGATATTCTCACAACCATCCACATTGGTCACCTTCAGTCTTACGGTTTTGATCCCGGGGGTGGTAAAGGTGTAGGTCGAATTGGTGGTCCAGATTCCGTCCCCGTAATCCCATAACCGGCTGGCGATGGCGCTTCCTCCGTTCCGTGTACTCTTGTCAAGGAATGTTACCGCGTTGTTGACGCAGGCGAGGTTATACTCGAAATCAGCCAATGGGGACTGGGTAACGTTAATATTATAGTGAAAGATTTCGGAAATACAGGTGGAAGCATTGGTTACCCGCAGTGTAGCCTGTTTGAGTCCAGAAGTTGAATATAAATGTTCAATTTGTGCCGGCGGTGGTGTTGCCGGAATGGAGTTCATGTCATAAACCGTGGAGGAGCCATCTCCCCAGTTATATTCCCACTTGGTGATGTCGCCCCCGGCAACGGCACGGGTAGATAAATCATAGATATAGGTTGGGAACGAAACACAGGCAGGATCTGCCCTGAATTCGGCCAGCGGTATCGTGCTCGGTACAACAATCGTTATTTGCTTGCTTATGAAACAGTGAATCGTATTTGTCAGTGCGACTGTTACAATTTTTGTTCCCGGCGAGGTGTAGGTATGGGTCGTTGTGAGCGGCGGAGCAACGCTACCTGTTTTTTCATAATGCTGGGTAGTGCCGTCACCAAAATCCCAATCGACATAAAGGAAGGTCTCGCTTGTGTTAAAATATGTCGGCTTGCTTCCAACTGCACTAAAAGTATAGGGATTGTAAAGACAGGACGGATCAGTTGGGATGGCCAGTACCGGAACGGGCTTGTATTTATCGGGATCTACATAAACATAATCGGTAATTTCATCGGTCCAGAGCCGGCCCGATATTGTTTTCGTAACTTTCAGGTTGACTTCATAGGTTATACCCGGGGTGGTTGGAAACTTGATTTGACATGTATTTTGCCCGGTCTGGGTTATGTCTGTGGTAGACCAGGGGCCTTGCGGATTATAAATACGATATTTCCAGATATAGGAGATGGAGGCATCAAGTGGAGGGTAATTCCCATCGCCGGAGGCTGTAAAGTTTACAATATTGAAAAAACATCCCTTATCTGCATCAAATTCGTAATAAAAGTAAGCGGTAAGCATAGGTTTCACCGAGATCGTTAAAGGAGTGGCGGCAACCGGGGTACAGGCATTCCCAGTTACTCCTTCGGTAAGTTCAATCAGGTAATCGCCCGGGGCGGACCATACCTGGTTAAGTACGTTGCTCGTAGAGTTATTCACCACAGTATTACCCGGAAGTTGTTTTACTACCCAGGCATAGTAATGACCGGAAACGGCCGGGGTGGTGTACTGAACAGAATTCGAACTGGCTCCCACTTCGTTGGGGCCGGTTATTTTTGGCTGGGTATCAGGACAGTTAATGGCCGTGGTGATCGTGGCAGGAAGGAAAAGAGCTGTAAATAAAAGAAATCCTATAAATCGATGGAACATAGGGTTGGAATTTGTAAATGTGTATGCTCTGATATTTTATACTTAATTGTACGACAAAAGTTTCATTCAAAAGGTTGCCTGTAAGGTGAAAAACCTGCTGATAAAAAATTCACAATTGCTATGAATCAACAAAATTAACAAAAAATAATAAGAATTAACAGATTCAGGCAACCCTAACACCACAAATATTGTCATTCTAATTAACAATGAAATTATTTTGTTATTGAACGAAACCTTGTATTTTTGCAAAAGATAATCTTCCCCTATGAAAAAGCTCATTTTCTTCTCTTTACTCTTACTTTTTGCTGGTAGTTTATGGGTTGGCTGCAAGAAAACAGAGGAACTCCCCTGCAGCGGGAAGGGGTCGCTTTCGATTGAGAATAAAATTTCCGAAACTGAACTCGACTCCATCAGCGTCAATATTGTTCAAATTCATAGCACCTTCTGGGTGAAAAAAGATTATATTCGTACCTTCTCCCTCGCCGGAAATGCACCCTACACCCTCATTATCGATGGACCGGGTTACCACGTCGATACCACGATGATGGTCCTCAACTGTGACAATAAATTTTTTGTTGTTATAAAATAGGGAAGGATTTTTCTCTTTGGCTTCTATTTTTCAAACCTGAGTTTGGTTAAATAAAAAACCAGTCGCTTGTTATTTGATTCGAGGGCAATGTTTTTAATTTCCTGGTAACCATAACTTAAAAAATAGTTTGCATACCACGGAATTAAAGTTCCTTTCATTTCTGAAAGCAATTTATCTTCGGGATATAACATTTCAACCGAGGCAAAATCAAGTTTTTCAACGACATTATTCTCTGCGATGATCTTCGATCCGATCTTTCCGTCGCTGATATAGCATAACACCTGGTCTTGCCCGGCTGGAAAAATCACCACCTTGGGCGTCAATTCCATCGAGACTAGATTCCTGATCTCCAGGGAATTATCCCAAAGCAGCTTTCCCTCTTTATCAAATCCTGCTACAATGGCATTGGCAAAGCGGTACCCGTCAAAAACCGAATATGAATTGGTATAAGGCCTCCCATAATAATCAAAGTCAGTGAAATTTTCTGTATGGTACTGGGGAGTATAAATTTCCGTTGCAAGGACATACTGGTTATTGAACGTCTGAAAATCATGAAGTAAAACCGGAAAATCGAGGGAGAATTCAGTGATCTTTTTATTTTTTTTAAGCGCCTTCTTCTTCAGATTCATGATATCTTTCTCTTCCAGTAATGAACTGGCATTCTGAAGTTCAAGGAAATTATAATAGTTGACCTGTTTTTGCACCCCACCCCCGACTGAAATGGTAAAAAATCCGGTAGATTCATCCGGAATTTTATTTTTCCTTGATGAACTTGCTGAACCCTGACCGTAACTCCCTGCCATAAGATAAACACCGGGTTCGGTAGAAATAAGCTGAAAATGGCTCAACTCCCTGTCGCCTGAAGGTTCAGTGATCATGATCTCGCTTTTTATCAACCCGGCGGTATCATACCTGACAAGGTAGTATTCAATCCCCTTTTTTGAAATCTGCCGGCTTACAATGGCAGTGACTCCGGTGGCATTTGTGTCGGGCTTCATCCACCTCACTGAGATCAAATTCCCGAGGCCAAGGGGGAATGATCGCTCTGCACCTTGTTTTAACCTGATATTCAATATAGTACCTACCTGGCCCTGCAGATTAATTCCAAGCCAGGCCCTTCCCCATTGGATACCAAACGCTACAACCTCAGCACCGGGATGCAACTTTCCCATATTTAATACAAATGTGCCCTTTTTGAACACAATTTGCATTATTTCAAAATTATTTTCCGTATTCTTTGATTTTCCTGCAGCCACAAACAGCAGGGCCAGGGTATCCACCCCTTCCTGGTGAAACCTGTAATCCTGGTCATTGAGCATGGGTATACTTTTCACCCAGACCTGCTGCATGTTCGTATCATAAAATGAAAAATACCAGTTTACATGCGATCCATCCACCACCTCCAGGCTCCTGAAAAAGAGGATGAACCCGCTGGCGCCACATGGGATAACCCGGTAGGTTTCGTTGGAGGAACGGGCCGGGATTTCAATACGCAGGGGTTTATCTGTGTTTTCCGGTATTTTCTGGTATTGAGCAAACACCGAAATGGAAAGCGACAGGCATAAAAAGAGCAAGGTTGCCTGAAAAGCAGGCAACCTTGTTATCTTCTTTATGCATGATATGTTCAACGTACGATGAGTTTTTTCACCTCAGCTTTACCGGATCCTGAGGGTGTAACCCTTACAAAATAGACGCCAGCGGTTAAATTCGGGATGTTCACCGAAAGATTGGTTTGATTGGTGGTAGTCTGATAAACTTCCTGTCCGACAACCGACAAGATCCTTACCTCTTTCTGTGAGTTATCACCAAACATTACATTGAACTGGCCGTCTGACGGATTTGGAACGATGCTGAAACTTTTGGCTGCCGCCTCAGTTTCAGGAACGCCCACATCAAGAACTCCGGTGATGATAATGTCGTCCACTTCCCAGGCAGAAGCATCAGGCAACGCCGTAATATAGCGGAAGGCCAGATGAACATTATCGCCTGCAAAGCCTGAAACATCAATATTCCCTGAGGGTGTCCAGGTCCATGTTCCCGGCGATAGCGTGGCTGTTATCGGAGTCCATGTTGCTGTGGTCGGATCAGCGCCTGTCACGTAATTGGTCGACATTTTTACCTCAAGCGCAGGGCCGGTATAGTTCGTCGCGGTTTGAAATGACAGCGTTTCGTTTTTATAATTGTTAAAGTTCATCGACGGTGAGATCAGCCATTCGTTGCATTCTGCCGATGCCTGGTACCCGTTGATATAGGCATAATAATTCCCGGCGTAAGATGAAATGAGCCAACCTTTGTCACTGGCTAAACTGATGGTATCCCATGGATCAAACAGCTGATTTGCAAAATCCTTGAAGAGGATCATGGCGATATTTGCCGTGGTTGCATTAGCTGAAGGCGGGTTCCCGTCAAACTTATAATCGATGTTGGCCCCTCCATTGGTATAGGGATAAATTTTAAAATAATATTGCTGAGCCGGTTTCAGGTTGATAAAGGTGTAGGCTTGTGCTCCCATCAAAACGTTTTTGGCTCCTTTTCCATCTGCAAAATCAAGATCATCAGCCTCGGCAACTCCATCAACGGGGGCCACAATATCATTGGCTTCACTTGCTTTGATCAGGTAAGCCTGCGGAAGTTGTCCACCCTCTGAGTCGGTCCAGATCAGATCGATTGAAAGGTTGTTCGCGCCGGCAAAGAAATCGGTCGGATAATTGGTTGGTTCAGGCAATGGTGAACCGCCGGTGGCAAATGAAAAATCATCATAGAAAACACTGCCGCCTGGCACATTGTCCTGTTTGTAAACCCGCACTTCGAAACGGAATCCATCGGCTGTCGGGGGTGCAGTCAAAGCATAGGTGACATTGATCCAGCTCGGATTATCTTCAGAATAGATATCGGGCCTCAGTTCAACCTGGTTGTCAGGAAGGGTGTTCCCGGCGCTTAACCAATAGCACCAGATCCTGGTCCTGGCCATGGGATCGTTGTCAAGGAACCAGTAGCTCAGTGTGTACAGACTTCCGGGGATGACGCCGGAAAGGTTTTGCTGAAACTTTTTTGTGGCCGCATCCGAAGTGTGCCTTGCTGAATAGGTTCCGCCATGGATGGTGCCCGATTCCTGAGAAATATTCTCAAAAATCGCCCAGCTGGTGGGAGTTGCCGGATCGACCCAGCTTTCGAGATTCCCGTTGAGGACCAGCTCCTGTGCCTTTACCTCTCTGGTAAAGAAGAACAGAGAACAGATTATTGCTGTGAAAAATAATAGGTTTTTCATCTAAAATAGAGATTAATTTGGGTTTTAGTTATTATTGAATTACCAGTTTTTGTGTATGCGTTTGCTTCGAAATCATATCGGTAACCTGCATCATATAAATGCCCGGAGCAAGATCTGATTTGTCGAACAGGTTGACCCGGATATCACTCTTTCTTTCAAGTACAAGATTTGATAGCTGGTTAAAAATCCTGATCTGAACCGGGTTGGATGTGTTCAGGATCACCTTGAATGTTCCGTTACTGGGGTTTGGATAAACTGCAAACGCCGTTGCATCATTTCCTGATATACCGTTGGTTCCGACAGTAATATAGTTGGACTTGACCAGGGTGTTGTGGCCGGCAAAATTAGAAGCTTTCAGGGTAACATCATATACTCCTTCCACATTATACTGAATCTGCGGAGGTGTTTTTCCTGAATAGGTGGCCGGGGTTCCCCCTTCAAATGTCCATTCCCAGCCGGTGGTTGTGGCTGAGGAAGCATCAGTGAAAATCACATATTGATGTTCAAGGATGGTGGTTGTATTGGCCGTGAAACCGGCTGTGGGCGGGTAGGAACATCCGGCCAGCGGTGAAGCCCATATGGAATCTCCGGCAGTGTTGACCGCCTGGAATTCAATGGCATGACGCCAGTTTGCGGGATTGGTGTTGTCTGAATTCGGGTCGCATAGTTCAAGAGATGAACCGAATCCGTTGGCCAGGGTATCCCAGGGAGGAGCAGAACCATAATACACTGAATCAACCATATATCCCAGGTTATCGTAGATGGTAATGGGTTCTCCGTTGTTGTTCAGCGATCCATCTGTCCATTGAAGGGCGGTAACACCGAATGTATGCTGCATGGCGGCCGAACTTTTAGCTACAAGAACAAAATCTCCGGGAGCCATGAAAGTTTCGGGGAATACATAGGTTACACCCTGCATAAAATAAAAGTCCTTCAGATTCCAGGTAACGTTGTCATTGTTGTACACCTCAATATATTCAAGGGTATCCGTTCCATGTTCGGGTGGATTGTACATGATCTCAGTCATCACGAGTTTTGCATTGGTAGGACCAATAACGTTGATGTAGGCTTCTTTACACTTTGACGTATATCCAAAAGCATTGCTGGCATCCAGGCAAACACTGTATACGCCCGGATAGTTGTAAACGATGTTGGTTGGATTCTGGGCATAACTTACAAAGGGTTCTCCACCCACAAATGACCATTTCCAGTAGGTCGGACAGAACATTGAAGCATCGAAAAAGTTCACGGTGTCTCCCATGTTGATGGTGAGGGTATCTGCATAGAAATTAATGATGGGGGGCAACGGTTCGCAGAGTGTGGTAAAGGAAACCACATCACCATATCCGTTTCCGTTGGCCGAAGTTGCATAGGCTCTTGTATAATATACAGTGTTTGGGGTCAGGCCGGCAAGGTCACTTGTAAAGTGGCCCAAGGTACCGGCAACAGTTGTGTGGGGACCTGTGATGGTTGGATTTGGATTGGTTGAATAACAAATACCCCTGGTTGTAATGGATGCACCTCCGTCAGCTACCACTGTTCCTCCTGTGGTTGCGGAGACATGGGTAATATTTGTAACGGCCGGATCGGTGGTTACAGTGGGGACATTGCTGGGTCGGCCGGTTATCAGGATATTGTCAACTTCCCAGGCCCTCGCCAATGTTGTTGTTCCGGTATATCTGAAGGCAACATGCACATTTCCTCCGTTAAACCCTGAAACATCGACATTTCCGGAAGGGGTCCAAACATAGCTGCCGGCTGAAAGTGTGGCGGTAAGTGAAGTCCATGTTCCGGAACTTGGATCGGCTCCGGTCACATAATCAGTGGATGCCTTTACTTCAAGCATCGGGCCTGTAAAATTGGACGCCGTGATGAAGGTTAGGATCTCCTCCTGGGTGGCATCAAAATTCATGGATGGAGAGATTAGCCAGTCATCGCTGGTCACCTGGTATCCATTGATATAGGCGTAATAATTGCCTGCGGAGCCCTGGATCTGCCAGTTCTTTGCGAGGGGACCACCGTTTACGCTGATGGTATCCCAGGGATCGAATAGCTGATCATTAAAAGTTTTGGCCAGAATCAGGACATGGTCGGTCGTTGTTACCGTGAGGAATGGAGGAGTTCCGTCAGTTTTGTATTTAATATCGGAACCCCCATTGGTATAGGGGAATATCTTAAAATAATAGGGTGTGCTGGATGGCAGATTGGTAAAGGTGGCTGTCTGAACTCCCTGGGATACATTCACTGCGCCGGTGCCGGCTGCCAGGTTGGGATTGTTGGGAACAGGAACTCCATCAACCGGGGCAACAATATCATTGGCTGCACTGGCAAGAATGAGGTAGGAGGATGGCAATTGTCCGCCAACAGCATCCACCCAGTTCAGGTTGATCGTAAAGGGGGAGGTAGTTGCAGCAAAGTTGGTTGGGTAATTGGTCGGAACAGGAAGCACCACATTGGCATAGATGTCTGACCAGGATGTTCCCACGCGGATTCCATCGACCAGAATATTCTGTGTTGCAGAATACTGGCGCAGAGCAACAGCGCCCGGGGTGATATCGGCCTGTGATGCATCCACCAGCGGACCAATGGTCGGGGTACCGGGTTCGGTGGCGGGCATCGGGCTGCTGAAAATATAGAGACTGACCTTGTCATTGGTAGCGCCTGTAACATTCTCATATTTCAGAACAAGAAGATAGGTCGTTCCTGTTGAGAAGGTGGTCGAAGCATAGGTTGCTGTACCGCCAACCCCAACACCAAAATGATTTGTTGCATCCATAAACACCCTGCCCCTGAAGGTGGTTCCGATGGGACTTGGGCCTATGTGAAAGAAATAGCCGGCTGATACCGTTGCGACATTGACCATGAATGAAACATATACCGAGCCCGTAGCTTGTGGCGCAAAGGTTTTATTGTCATCCTCACCAGTGTTATCAACCAGTGCTGCATTGCCGATTCCCGAATCAACATAGCCTGTGAAGGTCAGACCGCCGCTGCTTACTGTGATGGGTTGGGTTCCTCCTCCGGAATGGGCAGTCCATCCATTGGCTGTGATCAGGGCTCCTGCCGGATAGGAGAAATTTTCATCCAGCAACAATTGTCCAAAACTGGTACTTTGAATCCCGAGAAACAAACATGCAGTAAAGAACATGGCAAAAATTGTAAATTTTTTCATACGCTTGTTTTTTGATGGAACATATAATTGAAATTGAAATTTCCTGGAAATTGGAGACGGAATATATTATCTACAAATGTGATAAATATTTTCGGAATATTTATCATCGACTTATGAACAAATTGTTAAATAAGAAAACGGGATTGACCAGTGTTTGATCAATCCCGTTTTCTATAAAAATCAGGAGGTTTATTTATCCTTCACCTCTTCGAAATCCACATCGGTTACTTCATCGCTGCCGGAGCCTTTTGAGCCGGCATTACCCGAAGATGGATCCTGGGATCCTGTTCCTGGCTGGGCTCCGCCCTGCGGTCCACTCTGCGAAGCATTCTTATACATCTCTTCGCTGGCTGTCTGCCACATCGCATTGAGGTTGGCCATGGCGGTATCTAAAGCTGCAAAATCATGGTTCTTGTGCGCATTTTTCAGATCTTCCACTGCTTTCTCAATCCCTGCTTTTTTATCAGCCGGTAGCTTGTCCCCAAATTCCTTCAGTTGCTTTTCAGTCTGGAACACCAGACTGTCAGCCTGGTTCAGCTTGTCAATCTCCTCTTTCGCCTTTTTATCGGACTCGGCATTGGCCTGGGCCTCTTCACGCATCCGGCGGATATCGGCCTCCGAGAGACCTGAGGATGCTTCGATCCGGATCTGCTGTGATTTACCGGTTGCTTTATCCTTGGCGGTGACATGAAGGATGCCGTTGGCATCAATATCAAAGGTCACTTCGATCTGAGGAATTCCACGCTGTGAAGGTGGGATCCCGTCGAGATGGAACCGCCCGATACTCTTATTCTGATTGGCCATCGGACGTTCACCCTGAAGAACATGAATCTCCACGGAAGTTTGTCCGTCAGCGGCGGTTGAAAACACCTCTGATTTCCTTGTCGGGATGGTCGTATTCGATTCGATCAGCCGGGTCATAACACTACCCAGGGTTTCGATGCCCAGGGACAATGGGGTGACATCAAGAAGCAATACATCTTTTACTTCACCGGTAAGCACACCGCCCTGAATGGCTGCACCAATGGCTACCACTTCGTCGGGGTTCACTCCCTTGGAGGGTTCTTTGCCAAAAAGATCACGAACCAGTTTCTGAACGGCCGGAATTCTGGTAGAGCCACCGACCAGGATTACCTCGTCCACCTCTGAAGCTTTTAACCCTGCATCCTGCAAGGCTTTCTGGCATGGAGGAATGGTCGATTGTATCAGGCTGTCGATGAGCTGCTCAAATTTGGCACGCGTCAGTTTTTTAACAAGGTGCTTTGGTACTCCGTCAACCGGCATGATATAGGGGAGGTTGATTTCGGTTTCCATAGAACTTGAAAGTTCGATTTTGGCTTTTTCGGCCGCCTCTTTCAAACGCTGCTGGGCCATCGGGTCTTTCCTAAGGTCAAGTCCCTCTTCACGCTGGAATTCATCGGCCAGCCAGTCGATCACGACATGGTCGAAATCATCGCCGCCAAGATGGGTATTCCCGTTGGTTGATTTAACTTCAAAAACGCCTTCACCCAATTCCAGTATGGAAATATCGAAGGTGCCGCCGCCGAGGTCAAATACGGCAACTTTTATATCCTTATGTTTTTTGTCAAGTCCATATGCAAGGGCAGCAGCAGTAGGCTCATTGATGATACGTTTTACCGTAAGCCCTGCAATTTCTCCTGCTTCCTTGGTTGCCTGACGTTGTGAATCGCTGAAATAAGCAGGAACCGTAATGACGGCCTCCTTCACCTCGTGACCAAGGTAGTCTTCAGCTGTTTTCTTCATTTTTTGAAGAACCATGGCAGATATTTCCTGCGGTGAATAGAGTTTTCCGGAAATATCAACACGGGGGGTGTTATTTTCCCCTTTGGTCACTGTGTAAGGGACCCGTTTGATCTCCTTTTGTAACTGGTCCCAGGTTTCACCCATGAACCTCTTGATGGAAAAAACAGTGTTTTTGGGGTTTGTGATTGCCTGCCTTTTGGCGGGATCACCGACCTTTCGTTCTCCATTGTCAGTAAATCCGACAACCGAAGGAGTTGTACGTCTCCCTTCGCTGTTGGGGATAACGACAGGTTCGTTTCCTTCCATTACAGCCACACAGGAGTTGGTGGTTCCAAGATCAATACCAATAATTTTAGCCATATAAAAAATCTCCTTTCAAATAAACAATAATTTCATCAGAATTTGACGGGACTAAGTCAATCATTGTGCCAAAACAAAATTATGTCAGAAGGGTGACAAAACGACAGGATGGATAAATGGAGGGTTGGTCAGGCAGCGAGAAAGCGCCCTTTCAGAAGCCTAGATTTTTGGTATGTTCATTTACTTTCAGGGCATCCTTGGTAATCTGGCTGATTTCAAGCGAATCAGATAACTTGATAAACCGTGAGGAGAAAAGACCAATCCCGTTTGTGATGTTGGTAAAGGAGGGTTTTTCCTGGACCAGGGAAAGCGAAGGTTCGGTAACCTCCATATAGGTGTTGAGATCGGAGGCTGCCACAGTAAAAATAAAGTAACAATGATGTGCAACGCGGTGGTCGACCAGGGGGTCGACGGGAATGGTTGCACCGACAACGGCGTAAAACGAACTTCCTGCGAAATAGAGATCAAAAGGAAGGGTGCTTTGATCGTCAATCGTCTTGATATTATTAAAAACAAGCCAATCCATCGATTTCATATAGAGGCTGTCATGGTTTGTTTTCAGGGCCTCCTGGTAAAAAAAACGAATCAGCAGTTGGTAACGTTTTCCCATTTTGGCAGGATTCCAGGTGACTTCAAACATCTGATCAAGTCCCGGGGGAAAGCTGGCAATGGACTGGGGTTTGGTAATGGTGAAATCGTGCACCAGGCTTGTCTTGGCTGTAATCACCTTGCCTGTATTCTTTTCCCTGATATATAATTTGTAAGTGTACTTTTCATTCAGCTTGGCCGTGGTATAATACATCATCTGGTCGGGATAGTAAAAAATCGAGTCTCCCGCCTTTTTGTTATGCACCGTGATGGTATCACAGGAAAAGGATTGCTTGAAGGTCGTATCGGAGTATTCATCAAGCCTCACCTCCAGTTTGTCAGGGTAGTTGCTTGAATCGGCAATCTTAGCAAACATCAGGGCATCGCCCTCTCCCAGGAAGGCCTTGGTGATTTTGATATAGGTTGTATCGGAAGTCTGATCAAGCAGTCCATAAACCACTGTTACATCCTTCCAGTCGGCATTGACCTTCAAGTCCTTATTGCATGAAAAAAGCAGCGGGATGAACAGCAGCAGCAGAAACTGATAACGTAAAAAGCGCATGGGGGTGATTGTTGATATTTGGCAAAAGTACATAAAAATATTGTAGTTTTGCTATTCAATTTAATATTATGTCGACAGCCATTTCATTCAGGAATGTGACCAAAGTCACCACCCATGTGATCCAGGAAATGAAGAACAAGGGTGAAAAAATTGCCATGCTTACGGCGTATGATTATTCGTTCGCACGAATCCTTGATTTAACGGGAATTGACGTGATACTGGTCGGCGATTCGGCCTCCAATGTCATGGCCGGTCATGCCTCCACCCTGCCAATTACGCTGAACGAGATGATCTACCACGGCTCATCGGTGGTACGGGCGGTAAAGCGTGCGCTGGTCGTGGTCGATCTGCCGTTTGGCACCTACCAGGGCAACTCCAAGGAGGCCTTGAATTCGGCGATCCGGATCATGAAAGAGGCTGGTGCCGATGCTGTAAAACTGGAAGGAGGAAAAGAGATCATTGAATCGGTTGACCGGATTTTATCGGCCGGTATTCCGGTTATGGGTCATCTCGGACTGACTCCCCAGTCGATCCATAAGTTCGGGACCTATGTCGTAAGGGCCACCAGTGAGGAGGAGGCCGCCAAACTTCTGGAGGATGCCTACCTGCTCGAAAAGGCCGGCTGTTTTGCCATTGTTCTTGAAAAAATCCCGGCCAAACTGGGAGGAACGGTGACCAAAGCGCTCAAGATTCCCATCATCGGGATTGGCGCCGGGAAAAATGTAGACGGCCAGGTGCTTGTGCTGCACGACATGCTGGGCATCACCATGGAGTTTTCACCCCGTTTTCTCAGGCGGTATCACAATCTTTCAGAAGAGATCCGTGGCGCTGTTAACACTTACATCCATGATGTGAAAACCCTCGACTTCCCAAATGAGAAAGAGCAGTATTGACCAGGACATTCTTTTCGAGGACAATCACCTGATTATCCTGAATAAGCGTCCTTCTGATATTGTTCAGGGAGATAAAACGGGGGACGAACCCCTCAGCGATATCCTGAAAAGCTATCTCAAACAAAAATTCAATAAACCGGGAGAGGTCTTCCTGGGGGTTGTTCACAGGCTCGACCGGCCTGTAAGCGGTGCCGTGATTTTTGCCCGCACTTCGAAAGCCCTGACACGCCTGAACATCATGCTGAGGGATGGTGAAATCCATAAAACATATTGGGCAGTGGTCAAAAACAAACCGCCTCAAACAGAAGATCATCTTATCCAGTATCTTACCCGGAATGAAGAAAAGAACAAGTCGTCCGTATATGACCGCCCTGTGAATGGTTCACAAAAAGCAGAGCTGACTTACAAGATCATTGATAAAAGCGATGCCTATTATCTGCTGTCGGTGCAGCTGCTCACGGGTCGTCATCACCAGATCAGGGCCCAGCTTTCTTCACTGGGATGCCCGATTAAGGGAGACCTGAAATATGGCTACCCGCGATCGAATCCCGGTGGATTTATTCACCTTCATGCCCGCGCCATCTCCTTTATTCATCCGGTTAAAAAGGAACTGCTCAAAATCAAGGCCAATCCGCCCTCCGACAAACTCTGGGATTATTTCACCCGGAATGCTGATTTCCAACAGGAAGGATTATGAGCAGGATCAATGCCTCCACCGATACGACCTATACCATGCAAAGCCTGGTCATGCCCAAAGTGGAGTACAGCGCGTCGGTTTTTACCTCCAGCCAGTTGCACCCCGGAAAAATCCTGACCAAAAACATCCGGCAAAATCAACCGGGATGGATCCCTGTCCTGCTCATCATCTGCCTTATCCTGATTACCTGGTCCCGTGTTTTCTATCCGAAACGCATGCAGCAGGTTTTCAGGGCGCCATTCTCCAAACGGTTCATCAACCTGCTGATCCGTGATGGAAACCTTTTCAGGGAAAGGATATCAGTCGCCCTTGGAATCGTTTATGTGATCACCCTCTCCCTGTTATTTTATGAATTCAACCGGCAAATCCTGGGACTAACCTTTCAACGGTTACCTGGAATCACTTTGTTCCTGGCAATCCTGATAGCCGTCATGGCATTCCAGACTGTCAAAGTGGCATTAATCCGGCTGCTGGGAATGGTTTTCAAAACAAAAGAAACTACCTACAATTACCAGCTAAACATGCTGATAATGGCCATTTTCTCCGGTCCGCCCCTCCTGATCGCCCTGATCCTTTGCCTCTATCTGAACTCGGTAATTCTCCTTTACTGTGGTATGATCTTTTCTCTTTTGTTTTTTGGTTTCAGGTTTATGAAAGGTTTTTTTATTGGGATATCATTAACGAAGTTTTCGTATTTATTTTTATTTGTTTATCTTTGCAGTCTCGAAATTTTACCCCTTCTGATCATTATAAAATTATTGCTCATTCATGCTAATTCCGTGGGGGGATAAGCTTTTCGGGACGACGAACTTAAATACTTACGGTCTTGAAAGTTAAGAATATTCTCGTTTCCCAGCCTCAGCCGATTGATTTTGAGAAATCACCTTATGGCGAAATAGCACGGAAATATAACGTTAACATTACTTTTCGTAAGTTTTTTAAGATTGAGGGCATCCCGGCGAAGGATTTCCGGAAGGACCGGGTGAACATCCTCGACTATACAGCAGTCATCTTTACCTCGCGCAATGCCGTGGATCACTACTTCAGGATTTGCAAAGAGATGCGGATCGAGGTCCCTGAAACCATGAAGTATTTCTCCATCTCTGAGTCAACGGCCTATTATCTTCAAAAATATGTTCAGTTCAGAAAGCGGAAAATTTTCCACAGCAAGGAGAGCTCAGCAAACCTGATCGAACTGATCAAAAAGCATAAAACTGAAAAATTCCTGCTTCCCTGTTCGGATATTCACAAACAGGAGATCCCGAAGATGCTGGAGGAAAATAAGATTCTCTACAAGAAAGCGATCATCTATCGTACCCTTGCAAGCGATCTCTCTGACCTGGACATCCGCAATTATGACCTGCTTGTGTTTTTCAGTCCATCCGGAATTAAATCACTTTTTAAAAACTACCCCGATTTTATTCAGGGCGATACTGCCATCGGAGCTTTTGGCAACACCACCCACAAGGCCGTAAAAGATGCAGGATTGACCCTGCACGTGGAAGCACCGTCCCAGGCCGCCCCTTCAATGACGATGGCCATCGACCTCTTTCTACAGAGCGAGTTAAAAAAGAAATAATCTGCGCTTTTCGGTAACTTTGCACCCTGAAGAATTTTTCAGGGTGATCAAGCTAAACAATGAGGCACACTTTTTCAAAAGATGAGCGGCTCAGCAGCCGACGGATGATCAGCAGGTTGTTTGCCGACGGATCAACCTTTCACCTGAAGCCATTCCGTGTTACCTGGATGATGGAAAAACTCCTGGAACCATCACCGGTTCAGCTCCTTATCAGCGTGCCTAAATACAATTACCGCAAATCCGTGGACCGCAATCTGATCCGCCGGCGGATCAGGGAGGCCTACCGGATGAACAAGCAGGTCATTTATGATTCCCTGCAAGGGAGCGGCCGGAAGATGGTGCTTTGCATTACCTATACTGCCAAAGAAATTGTACCATTCGGCCTGATCCAAGAAAAAATAATCTTACTTTTACAACGTTTAAATGAAGAGAATGAAAAAGTTACTGGGTAGTTTTTTCATTTTATTGATTCGTTTTTACCAGGGTGCCATTTCACCTTACCTGATGCCCTCGTGCCGGTACTTCCCAAGTTGTTCGGCTTATGGGATTGAAGCCATCCGGAAATACGGACCATTCCACGGAGGATGGCTGGCACTCAAACGCATTGGCAGGTGCCATCCATGGGGTGGCAGCGGGATTGATGAAGTACCCTGACAAATTTCGAATTACGAGTGACGAATGACGAATGACGAGTGACGAATTATGAATTAAAATGAGTTTATCAATGAAGAAAGTGGTGATGAGGAATATGAATATAATTGGAAGGACAGGATTGATTTTAATGGTGTTTTTCATTGGATTGCAAGGTTCAATTGCCCAGGCACCGAATCAGCAGGGATTTGAAATCATGAAAAATCTCGATATCTATTCCAATGTGATCAAGGAGCTTAACCAGGATTATGTGGATGAGATCAACCCTGGCGAACTAACGCAGACCGGGATCGATGCCATGCTGGAATCGATGGATCCCTATACCAACTTCATTCCGGAGTCACAGGTAGAAGATTATAAATTTATTACAACCGGACAGTACGGCGGCATCGGCGCGCTGATCCACCAGCAATCTGATTTTGTGGTGATATCCGAACCATACGAAGGTTCTCCCGCCCAGAAATCGGGGCTCAAAGCCGGCGATAAAATTCTTGAAATCAATGGGAAACCTGCCAAGGGAAAATCTTACGACGATGTAAGTTCCTACCTGAAGGGACAGGCCGGTACGACGGTTAATCTCCTGATTCAGCGGGATGGGGAAAGTAAGCCACTTGAAAAAACGATCACCCGCGAAATTATTAAAATCGACAACATCCCCTATTACGGAATGGTTGATCAGCATACGGGTTATATTAAACTGACCGGCTTTACCCAGGATGCCTCCAAGGAGATGCGCCAGGCCTTTCTGAAACTCAAGGAGGGCAATGACCTCAAGGGCGTCATCCTCGATGTGCGCGGAAATGGCGGCGGGTTGCTGAATGAGGCAGTCGATATTGCCAACATTTTCGTGGAACGGGGCCAGGAAATCGTGAGCACCAAGGGAAAAATGGAAGATAAAAACAGGGCGCATCTCACAATGAATCCTCCTGTAGACCTGAACATTCCGCTGGTGGTGATGGTCGATCACTCCAGCGCCTCGGCCAGTGAAATCCTGGCAGGTTCGATGCAGGATCTTGATCGTGCCGTCGTGCTTGGTCAGCGAACTTTCGGAAAGGGGCTGGTGCAGAACGTGGTACCGCTTTCATACAATGCCCAGATGAAGATCACGGTGGCCAAATATTATATTCCAAGCGGCCGGTGTATTCAGGCCATCGATTATGCACATAAAAAGAAGGACGGGTCATTTGGTAAAATTCCCGATTCGCTTATCAGGGCTTTTAAGACCAAAAACGGACGTACAGTATACGATGGCGGTGGGATCAACCCCGACCTCATCACCAAGCCACGCAGGTTCAGCAGTCTGGCCCTGACGCTTTACAGCAAATATCTCATTTTCGATTTTGCCACGCAGTTTGCCCGGGAGCATGCCACCATTCCACCTGCCAAAACTTATGAAATCAATGATTCAATCTATAGCAGTTTCCTCGCTTTCATCACGGGAAAAGACTACACCTATAACACGAAAAGTGAACGCGCACTGGAGGCTCTGAAGAACGAGGCCATAAAAGAAGACTACTACGATGCCCTGAAGGAAGAGTATGATCATCTGAAAGGACGGATGGAGGCTGACAAGAAAGATGATATGAAAAAATACAAGGATCAGGTGGAAGAACTGTTAAAAATGGAGATCGTAACCCGGTATTTCTATCAGAAGGGGAAAATTGAGGCTGCCTTAAAGCAGGATCCCGACCTGGCATACGCCATTGCCACCATCAATGATCCTGAAAAATATGCTGCGATCCTTTCCGGGAAATATGTTCAGCCAAAACCTGAAGTTCCTGTCAGGGATGAAAATGATGATGAAAACCCTGATGAATAACAAACACCCAATGAAAGAAATCACCCATTCCTTCACCTACCAGGTTTTTAATTCCCCGGTTGACCTGGCTGAAGCTGACCGTGAATTGCTGGAAAAGGCTCAGGAGGCCACAAAAAGTTCTTACGCCCCCTATTCAAAATATCATGTGGGTGCGGCCCTGAAACTGGCCAACGGACTTATCTTCACAGGAAGCAACCAGGAGAATATGTCATTCCCGGCCGGATTATGCGCCGAAAGAGTGGCTGTGTTTGCTGCAGCGTCGGCCTTCCCGGATGTGCCGATGGCATCACTCGCCATCACAGCCAAAGCCGATTCCTTTGAGGTTGCCGATCCGGTGACTCCCTGTGGCATGTGCAGGCAGGCCGTTATGGAGTATGAGATGAAATTCAACAACAAGATCCATCTCATCCTGGGTGGTCACAGCGGACCGGTATATGTCATTCAGGGAATGGGGACTTTGCTGCCGCTGGCCTTTATCGAGAAGGAACTTAAGAAATAATCCACTATAAATTTTATCCATGAAAATCAAGACTATTTTTTTCCTTTTATTTTTTCTGCTTCCTTTCCTTGCAATGAAAAGTGATAATCCCGCCTACAAGGTATATAATTCTAAAGGCCGGACAGCCGATTGGGGGGATGTTCTGAAGGCGGCTAAAAACTCCGACATTATTTTCTTCGGGGAGATGCACGACAATCCAATCTGTCACTGGCTGGAACTTGAACTGACCAAAGACATGTATGCGGAAAAAAAGGAAAACCTGGTTCTTGGTGCAGAGATGTTTGAGATCGACAACCAACTCCTTATCAATGAGTATCTTTCCAAAATGATCCGGAAGAAGGATTTTGAAGCCGAAGCCAAGCTCTGGCCTGACTACAAAAATAACTACGCACCCATCATGGATTATGCCCGGGAGCAGGGCATCAAATTTATAGCAACGAATATTCCCCGCAGGTATGCCGCACTCGTAAACCTCAAGGGATTTGAAGGTCTCGACAGCATCAATGCCATGGAGCGTGGACTGATCGCTTCGCTGCCAATCAAATATCCCGATTCACTTGAATGCTATGCGAGCATCGATAAGGTCGCCGGCGATGGTCAGCCTACACATCAAACGATGAATCTGGGCAAGGCACAGGCGATTAAGGATGCCACCATGGCCCAGTTTATCATGAAGGGTGGTGCATATGGTCAAAAGACATTCCTGCACTTCAACGGCTCTTACCACAGTGACAATTACCAGGGCATCGTCTGGTACGTAAACCAGGCTATCCGTAAGACAAGTTTTACCGTGAAAATACTCACCATCTCCTGCCAGGAACAGGAAAACATCGATACGATATCGAAACAGGATGCGGCAAAGGCCGATTTCATCATCATGATACCTGCATCGATGACCAAAACTCAATAACCAATGGCCCCCAGGCACGGTGGGGTTTGACAATGGCATTGGTTCATGCCTGACTAAACAAAAGTATAATAGGCGTTGATCAGGAAATTCCAGGCCGTCACCACGACCGTGGCCGCCAGTTTCGAGATGTAAAAATTTACCTTGAACTTACCCGTCATTGCCCAGATAATCAGCAAATTGATGCACAATCCGATGAGTGCGATGATAAAAAAACGGGTAAATTCCAGCATGATGTTCGGGTTGGTGCTGTGAAAGGTCCATATCCGGTTCATGAAGTAGTTGGATGTGGCTGCCATGACAAATCCGAATGTATTGGCCAGGTACTTCTGGATTTTAAAGATTTCCTTGCAGATAAAGGTGATTCCGAAATCAACAAACACGCCGGAAAAACCGACCATGCTGAATTTGATAAATTTCAGGAAAAAGGCCTCGGTGAAAAATGTCTGTAGGATCATAACTGAATGATCAGTACTTCGTTTTTGCCTTCGCGGATTACCTCGACGTTCACGGTCATTCCATGTTTGAGTTTCTGAAGCCGTGACATGTATTCATAGATGTTTCCAACCGCCAAGCCGTTGACCCCCGTGATGATGTCCCCTTTTTTCATCCCGCCTTTGTCGGCCGGTCCATCTTTGGTAACCCCGTCGACCCTCAATCCCTTCTTCTCTGTCCCGGCAAAATCGGGCATGATCCCCAGCGTGACCTTCAGTTTACGACCCGAGCGGCCGGCATTTTCCTTTTTACCTGATTCTTTGAATGTCAAGGATTTCGGAAGATTGTCAACCGAACAAATGATGGCTGCAGCAAAGTCTCCAATCGACTTCTCCGCATCAAAATTGAGCTTCTCCGTATCATCAAACGGCGTGTGATAATCGGTATGCACCCCCGTGTTGAAATAAAACACAGGTATGTTGGAGGAATAAAAGGAGGCATGATCGGATGGACCGTAGCCATCGGGCGAATGGGTGACTGCAAAGGGCAATTTTGTTTCAAGTGATTTCAAAATCGAGTCTCCCTCGGACGAGGTGCCTGTGCCGCCTACCGAAATTGAATTCTTCTCCTTTTCAAAACGGCCCACCATGTCAAAATTGAACATGGTCTTGATTTTCTTCAAATCGACCGGCGGGTGGTTTACAAAATACTTTGATCCAAGCAGGCCGATCTCCTCTGAACTGAACGCAACAAAGAGAATGCTTCGTTTCAGTTTGTTTTTTTCAGGTGCAAGCCGTTTGGCAAGTTCCATGACCATCGCAGTACCTGATGCATTATCATCGGCGCCATTGTGAACAGCCACGGTATCGGGCATACGTGATCCAGACCCCTGTCCTCCAAATCCAAGGTGGTCATAATGGGCCCCGATAGCCAGGTACTCCTCTTTTAAAACAGGGTCACTGCCTTCGAGGAGTCCTATAACATTGGCGGTCCGTTCCTTTTTCTGTACCACATCGGCAGTGCCCGACAACGATTCACCGGTTTCAAAACTTTTCGGATTCTTTGTTGAGACGATGGAACGTTCAAGGCTGTCGACAGTTATGCCCTTTTTTAAAAGTATTTTGTCTGCCAGTTCCCGGGTGATGCTGAAGATGGGAATTCCTCCCGTGATCTCATTATTCTCAATCACCAGGGGCATCAGTTTATCCTCTTTTTCAACTCCCTTCGGGGTGACAAGAAGCAATCCGGCTGCCCCCTGGTCTTTGGCAGTCAGGACTTTGGTCCGGACGTCACTATATGGAATGAATTTACTGTCGGAATTATCCAGGTCAGGGTCGGCCCGAAAAACCATCACCCATTTTCCCTTTACATCCATTCCCTTGTAATCGCTCCATTTGAGGCTGTCGAGATCAATGTCGAAACCATACCCGGCAAAAATTACCGGGGCATCAATGGTCGCGCTGGTTGAAAAGGAGAGCGGGATGAAATCCTTTTTCAGGATCGCCGTATAGTTGCTTAAGGTAAGGACATTTTTTGCACCGAGGGTGACATCTGTAACAATGTCGAACCACTGGAATCCTTTATCTCCCATCAGGGCCAAACCTGCTTTTTGAAAGTGGTCGCGGATATAGGCAGCCGCCACATTGATCTCGGCTGTACCGGGTTTACGTCCCTTGATAGAATCGGAGGCCAGGAAAGTAACATAATCCCTCAGATCCTTTGAGCTGGTGCTTACCTTCTGGGAAAACCCGTTTACTAAAAATGTGGTTAACAGGAAAATAATGGAAAGTCTTTTCATATTGAAATGGATGTTAGAATTTGAAGCTGAATCACCTTGTCACCTTGTTACCTTGTTACCTTATTACCTTAAAAAGCCAGTTCCTTTATGATTCCGCCGCCGAGTAAAACCTCCCCGTCATAAAACACGGCCGATTGTCCCGGGGTGATTGCATCGTTCGGATGAAAAAAGGTGACCTTCACATCGCCATTTTCTAACGGTTCAATGCGGGCATCGCGTTCTTTCTGAGCGGAACGAACCTTTGAAGTGCAATCCATCGGATGCTCCAGTCCCGAAAGGGCAACCCAAACGAGATCGGAAACAACGAATGAAGTATTGTAGGTCTCTTCGCGCACTCCTACGATCACCGTATTGTTCTCTTTATTCAAACCTATGACATAAAGCGGTTCAGAAAAGGCGATGCCAAGTCCTTTGCGCTGCCCGATCGTATAATTCCAAATGCCCTTGTGATGTCCAAGCACCGTGCCTTCCGAGTCAACGATATTTCCAGGGGATTCCTGAACATCCAAAAGATCCTTGTAATCGCCGGCATAAAAATCCTGGCTCTCCTCCAGGTCTTCGGTCGTGATTCCGACTTTTCGTGCCAGCTCCTTGATCTCGGGTTTATTGAACCCGCCAATGGGGAAAAGGCATTGTTTAAGCTGCTCCTGCGACAGGCGGTGAATAAAGTAGGTTTGGTCTTTTTTCAGGTCGGCAGCTTTCTCGAGAATATACCGCTGGTACTTTTCACTGAAGCTGACGCGGGCGTAATGACCGGTAGCAAAATAATTGAATTGAATGCCCGCTTTTGTTGCCATGGCCGGTAACATCCCGAATTTAATATGCTGGTTGCACTGGATGCAGGGGTTTGGCGTTCGTCCTGCAAGGTATTCTGATTTAAAATAGTCGAGCACGGCCTGTTTATATTCGGCCGAACAGTTGAATACATGATACGGGATATCCAGTTTTTCAGCCACCTCCCTGGCCCCGCGAATTTCCTCTTCCTCATCGGAGCCGTAGCAGGCGTGTTTGCCGGTAGATTTATACTGACCATCCCATATCGCCATGGTAACCCCGATCACCTGGTAGCCCTGCTGCTTTAACAGGTAAGCTGCCACCGATGAATCAACGCCACCACTCAAACCCACGATCACAGTTGAATTTCCTGCCAAGGTGTTTTTTATTTTGTCTCTTAGTTAAACGGGCTGCAAAGTTAGCGATTATTTAAAACAGCACAACTTTGCTGTTTATAACCTCACTTTGAGGGTTTTTACCTACCTTTACTAATTATAGGTTGACTTCTCATATTTGTCATTGTACTTTTGCAATAACCCATAATTCAAAAACCCACAATGAAAACATTTATCAAATCTATTTATTCGATCCTTTTCGTGCTCGTGATTGCCGGGTCGCTGTTCTTTCAAACAGGCTGTAAGAAAAAAATCAATGAAGATACGCCTGTCATTCCTACCAAATTCACTGAGTTGAAGGTTGCCGCATCATTTAAATTTGACAACTTTTCAAACGTTGATGTCAATATCACTGTTGTTAATTCAGGGATACAGTCAATAAATGTGGTACAGATCTTCCAGGATGACCCTGCCAACAACGGAAAATTAATCGCAACGGGAGCTACTGATCCCAATTCACAATATAAAACAACGTTAAGGATCCCAGCCCGCCTTACCTCATTGTGGGTCGGAAAAATATCCCCGACCGGGAACAACGAGTATATTTCAGTTCCGATCAACGGAAAATCACTGACCTATACCTTTGGTAAAGCGGCCAACAAATCAGCCGAAGGCATGTTGTCGAATGACTGCAGTTCCGGTTGTACCAATACCGGGAATGGAAATAAAGATCACTTTACCGTAAATTCGGGTGAGGTGATCTGTGTGACAACTTCAGCCATATACCATGATCTAACAATTAAGAGTGGTGGAACATTGCGGGTATGCGGAACCCTGACTGTAAACGGACTGAGCAGCAGCGCAGGAACCCTGATTGTTACGCCCTCAGGAACAGTGAGTCTCCCTAAAGATGATTTTTCATTGACCATAAAAAATTATGGAAACCTGTCCTTTGCCGGATGCGGAACCATTGATTTTAAAGGCACCCTGGAAAACTGGGGAAATGTAGCAACTTCCAATAAATTTATCATTAAAGGAACCATTACGAATAACGGAACCTTTACGGTGAACGAAGAGTTGACCATAAATACGGGTAATGGCAAACTGATTAACAACTGCTCGTTTTATGTAACCAGCAATACAAACAACGCATTTAAGCAGAACAACCTTTTAACCAACAATAAATACCTGAAGGTAAACGGAGTGATCAGTTTTTCAGGTGGCTCTGTTACAACCCTTGGACTGCAAAGTCTGATTGAATCCTACAAATTTGATATCAATGGAAATATCAATGGACCTGCCAGCCAGGGATCGCAGATAAAAGGCACCAATCAGAGTAAAACCTCAAGCAGCTGTACTTTAACAGGTTATGTTGACCTCTATGCTCCGTCAATCAGCCCCGACAATGCACACAATGGGTCACACGGCACAAGACATGGTTACGATATCCCCATTCCATCCTGCAATAACCCGGTTGCCCCGACCATTACCAGCTCCCTGCAAATCGGAGGACTGTTAAATCAACCTTTTACCCCCTATGTCTTTACTGCAACAGGCACTGATCCCCTCACTTATAATACAATTACCGGTTTGCCGGCGGGCCTGTCGTATAACGCATCAACCCGTACGATTTCAGGAACCCCGACTGCCGTGGATGTTACCAATGTCACCCTTTCGGTCGACAACATGATGGGGACAGATACCAAAACCTTAAAAATTACCATTGTTGAGCCTCCCTCTCCCCCTGTAATCACAAGCGCGCTCACAGGCAGGACTACTGTGAATATGCCTTATACCTATTTAATTACTGCTTCCGGAAGCGGAACGATCACCTACAATGCACAAAACCTCCCTGCAGGACTGACTTTTAATGCCGGAACACATGAGATCACAGGAACACCTACCGTTGCAGGAACCTATCCTATTACCCTGACTGCCACCAATAACCCCGGCGGAACAGATACAAAAATCCTTGTACTTACAGTGGGAACACCTCCCACAATTACAAGTGCCCTTACCGCATCCGGTACAACCGGAGAACAATTTGCAGGATACATCCTGACAGCTGATGGTTCAGCAACAATCCAGTATAATATAACCGGACTTCCGGCAGGATTAGCCTATGATGAGATCAATCACAGCATTTTTGGGACCCCTTCAGATGCAGGTTTAACTGATGTTACTATGACCGCAACGAATGAGTTTGGTGCCGATGTAAAAACACTGAGAATAACCATTGTACAGGCCATCATTCCTCCGGTTATTACCAGCCCATTGACTGCAGTCGGGGTTAAAAATCAATCATTTACCTACACCGTTGAAGCCAGCGGAACACAACCCATCGTATATACTGCGACCGGACTTCCCCCTGGTCTCACATTCGACGGAAACACCATCAGCGGGATTCCTACCATCGTAGGCAATACCAATGTCACCCTGACCGCAACCAACAGCGTTGGCGACGATACCAAAACCCTCGTGATCAACATCGTCTTTGCTCCCGGGGTTGATACCGACGGTGACGGCGTACCGGATAACCTGGATGCCTATCCTACCGATCCTGAGCGCGCATTCAATTCATACTATCCGAATGCCGTTGATTATGGCACTTTTGTATTCGAAGATCTCTGGCCTGGCTACGGCGACTATGACTGCAACGACCTGGTTGTGAATTTCAACTATAAGACAGTTACCAACGCCAACAACAATGTAGTCGACCTTGTTGCCAAACTCAAGATCAAAGCCGCAGGTGCATCGCTCAACAACGGTTTTGGCTTCTCCCTTGCAACCATTCCTGAGAATGTAGCCAGTGTAACCGGATGCATCAAAGTTGGAAATTCTGTTATCATCGATCCTAAAGGCTATGAAGCCGGAAGTGTCAACAGCACTGTAATCATTCCGTTCGACGCAGTGAATACAATCCTGGGCCAGGGTATGGTCAACACCATCATTGGTGGCCCGACTGTACAAACTGAGTTACAAACTGTCACCGTTCACTTCAAGACGCCACAGGCAAGCATCGGCAATGCTCCATTCAACCCGTTCATGTTCGTCAACCAGGAAAGAGGCAAGGAAATTCACATGAAAGACCAGCCCTCAACTGAATTGGTGAATCCGGTATATTTCGGCACTTACAGCGATGCTTCTGATCCTGCAATGAATTTCTACTACCGCTCAACGACAGGCCTGGCCTGGGCATTCGAGATCCCGGTTGATTTCGAATATCCGATCGAGACTGTAGATATCCTTCAGACCTACCTGCACTTTGCCGAGTGGGCACAATCTTCAGGTGATTCGTATTCTGACTGGTACATGGATAAACCCGGGTACCGTAACCAGGAGAATATATACGTGACACCTCAATAAAAACCTTTTGTTTTCTATGGGTTGAAAATCCCTGTGCAGCAATGCCGGGGATTTTTTTTTTACCGGGATGGATGGCGGGAAAATGAAAATCCGGATATTGAAATCCGGGGGACTATTGCCGGTTCAACCTGTCCGGACGTAAGACCAATATCAGGTAGAAAACTACGGCAAGTACGCCGATCCCGGAGACAAGGAACATCGCCCGGGAGCCAAAAGCAAACCAAATCAACCCGGCTAAACTGCTCGACAAAAGGGCACAAATGCTGGATGCGCTGTTATAAAAACCTATTGCAGTTGCGGTTTCCGATGAATCAGCCAGGTTCGACAACAGGGCTTTGGAAATCCCTTCGGTTGAGGCGGCATAAAGGCCATAAAGAAAGAACAGGATCCCGAAAATAAACATCGAGTTTGCAAATCCCATGCATGAATAAACAACAGAGAACAGGAACAGCCCGCTGATCAGCATCGTTTTCAGGCCGATTTTATCCGCAAGGGCCCCTACCGGATAGGAAAACATGGCATATACCAGGTTGTAAAAGATGTAAACCCCGATCATCATGGTGTCAGAAAGATGTTGTTCCTTCAGGGCCAGGAGTAAAAAGGCATCGGAGCTGTTAAAGAGCGTAAACACAAGGAGCCCGCTAACGAGGTACCGGAAAGCCGGCGACGCCTTCTTCCAGTATGTGAGATACGAGAAAAAACCAACCCCCGTCGCTTTGTTACCTTGTAACCCTGTCACCTTGTCACCTTTTAACCCCGTTCCCTTATCTTTTAACAGGAACGTCAGTCCAATGGCGATCAATCCCGGGAAGAAGGCAATAAAGAACATCCATTTATACTGACCGGGGTAAAAGTACAGGAAAATCAAGGCAAGGATGGGGCCGATGGCAGCTCCGATGGTATCCATCGACCTGTGAAATCCAAACACCTTTCCCTTGTGCTCCTTTGCCGTTTCGGCACTGAGCATGGCATCGCGGGCGCTGGTACGGATGCCTTTGCCAAACCGGTCGAGTGTGCGTGCAATGAAAATCCATACCGGAAATACGAAAAGGGCCATCATGGGCTTGGAAAGGGCACTCAGGGCATAACCAGCCCTGACAAAGGGCACCCGTTTCATGGTGACATCTGACAAATTCCCAAAATATCCCTTGCTTATGCCTGCCACTGCTTCGGCAACCCCTTCCAAAATTCCGATCAGCATTACCGAAAATCCGATGGATGTAAGGTAGACCGGCATGATGGGGTAAAGCATTTCACTGGCCACATCCGTAAAGAGACTCACAAAAGAGACCAGCAAAACCGTGCGCGTCAATATTTTCTGCTTACCCATCATATTCGTCATTCGTCATTCGTCCCTCGTCATTCATTTCAGGTATTCCTTCGCTGCAGTGCTTAGCTTATTATTCCAATGCTTGCAGGCCACCTGTGCGAAGTCAACGGTCACCTCATCAGAGTATTTCAGTTTTTTCAAAAGATTGAATGCATTGATCCGTGTTTCAAATTCAAATTTCGGGCTGCAATAGCTGATCAGTTCAGGTAAATACTCCTTTCTTCCGCTGAGTATGGCCAGTTCGAGCCATTTCATCCGGATATTTTTCCCGCGCCATCCCTCCATATCTTTGGTCAGTTCAAGATACTGATCGGTATATGCCGGGAAAGATGCACAAAGCGCACCAAGTGCCAGTTCCACATTGAGGTAACTGGAATCATACAGCATTTCCTCAGCGGTTGTTTGTAACAGATCAGGCAGGGGCGTCAGGTTTTTCAACGCGGCTTTACGAACATTGGCATCTTTGTCGCGCATGGCCTGCCTGAACGTTTCAATGGATTCCGGTGAATGGTCTTCGGCAAGTTGCCCGAGAATTTCAGACCTGATCAGCCAGAATGATTCCCGTTGAAATGCCGGGATCAGTATCTTCGATTTTTTATTGACGGGAACTGCACGCAATGCAAGCCAGGCATCATACCGGTCAATCATGTTTTTTGCCTTCACCGCCTGGGCAGCAAGCTGGTCAAATGTTCGCTCAAAAGTTGCCTTTTTCAGGATTTTCCTGTTGGGATCGAATAAAATAAATTCAACTGTTTTATTCCCAGGGTTGGGAATCCTGACCTCGGTGTACTGTTTCTCGATCCAGACCTTCAGGCTGTCGGCCGAACCATCAGCGTAATGCACCTCAAAGCAGACCGGCATTTTAAACAGGCCGTTCAGCTGATTGACCTCCTGCACCTGCCAAACTTTGCAAAGTGTCGATCGATTTCCCAGCGAATCATGGATCACGGAATCTGTTACCTTATAATCGGGCTCTCCGCCCCTAAGGATCCATTCATCGAAAAACCAGTTGTAGGGTTTTCCCGTAGCGTCATAAGTACAACGGATAAAATCGTTGGTTTCTGCGTAATTAAATCCATATTTCAGAAGGTAGTGCCTGACCGCATCTTTAAATTCCCGGTCACCCATCACATCCCTGAGCATCCCAAGGACCAGTGATCCCTTCTGGTAGATCCGCTGAACCCCACCCTGCGTTCCTCCCACCGGATAATTGTTTTTCATGGCCGCTTCAAAGGTTAAAAGCATCTCATCGTTCCGGAGGTTCTGGTAATAATCCTCGCCATAAATACTTTTTTCGAACATCTTGGCATAATAGGTCCCGAAACTCTCGGTGAGCCATACATCCCGGTTGACAAAGTGAGCAATATAATTACCAAACCACTGATGTGCCAGTTCATGGGCATTTACATTCACGTAGTTGCGTTGCCACCAGGCACGCGGATCAATCTGCATATAATCACCGAACACCGTGCTGGTCGTGGTCTCCATGGCCCCATACATGTAATCGATTACCGGCGCTTCGCGGTAGACAGGATATGGATAGGGAACGCCCATCTCCTTCTCGAAAAAATCGAACATCTGTTCGGTATATTTATAGGTGGTGGCAACCCGGTCGGTCATACCGTTATAAAACCAGTATTCGAGCGGTACCCCTCGTGAGGTCTCGCTGCTATGATAGTCATAATCTCCAATCACCAAAGCAGTAGAGAAAAACGGATGATCCTTTTTCATGGCATAATGCCAGGTAATGGTGCTATCGGAGTTTAACACGGTCTCCATCCGTTCTCCATTCGAAAACACCTTGTATCTGCCATCAAAAGTAATAAACATATCCACCGTGATGCGGCCGTCCATGAAGGGGATCCATCCATGCGGCCGATGGGCCCATACCTGCTTGCGTTTGCCGCCCTCTTCGGGTTTCCATCCTATAAAGTATATAGCCCCTGCGAGCGGGGTGGCGGTGTAGCTGATCAGGATGCGGGATAAGCCGGATGTGTCATTCGTGACGCGTGACGCGTGACGCGTGACGATTAAAGATTGTTGTAAAGCAGAGTCCGGATTAATGATCAGGTTGCTCCCTGTTTGGTGATACTTTACCGGCTCATTGTTTATCGTTACAGAAGAGACATGGGAGTCGGGGATATAGAATACAATGGAATCAGTTTGATACCGGTTTGGCAGAAAAGAGAATTCGGCGGTACCGGTAACCTGGTTCTTTTCAGGCAGGAAACTGACATGGGCGGTTAAATGTTTGATGCTGATGGGAAGATTGGCTGGCACAGACGACGGATCAGCATAGTATGTCACAATTTTCTCCTGGGCAATCACCCTGCCTGTGAAAAGGAAAAGAGCCGAAGTCATCAGGAAAAGTGAATTGGCAAAAACATTATTACGTGTTTCTCTTATAAATATTGGGAACATAACAACGAATTTTTAGTATGTTTGCCTGTCTCAACTTCGATCCAGGAGTGAATGGATCCAAAAGTAGCAAAATTCAATGAAGAAAGTCCTGCTCAGCGAAAAACTCATCCTCTACTTTGTTTTGCTTGGTCTGGGCGCAATCATCATCATCAGCACGGTTTCATTTTACAGCACCAAAACGGCACTGATGAACCGGACTTTTGATCAGCTCACCTCCCTTCGCATTGTTAAAAGGAACCAGATCGAGAAATTCTTCTACGATCGTTCACACGACATCATCTTCATTGCAAATTCCGAAGAATCGGCCAATTTGGCGACCCTTGCCAGTTCCTCTGTAACCAGGAGCCTTTCCAACAAGGATTACCTGTTAAAATACCGGACATTTCTCCCCTATTTTTCCTCCTTCATTATTTTCAGGGACTCCGCAGACTGCATCCGTCAGAAATTTTCAGACACCGCCATGGAGAACCCCAGGTCTTTGCCAAAAATCCTTCGGGTTGATCAGATCAACGCACTCCTGAAGCAAAAACCGGTGGCTATACTGGATGCCGTATTTGACAGTGGAGAGATGAAACCCCGGATGTTCATCGCAACCCACATTCCGGAAAAAAATCTCCCGGACAAAAACGAGCTCAGCACCCTGGTGCTTGAGATCTCCATGGAGGCGCTTGATTCCATTATGCTGAACAACAATCCTTTGAGCGGGCTGGGTTTAAGCGGTGAAACCTACCTGGTGGGTATAGATTTCAGCATGCGTTCAACTTCAAGGTTCCAGCCCAACTCGATCCTTCAAACGGTTGTGAAAACACCGCAGGTTTCGGCTGCTCTGGAAGGAAATGAAGGGATCATTACTACCAAAGATTACCGTGGTATTCCCGTGCTTTCCTCTTATGGAAAAATAGCGGTTCCGGGACTTGACTGGGCGATCCTTGCCGAAATTGATGTCCAGGAGGCCATGATTCCCATCTATAAAACCCTTACACAGATACTCCTGCTCAGCATTTTCATCCTATTTATCTTTTTTGCCTGTGTCTTTTTTATTGCACGGCACATCACCAAACCACTCATCATGCTGAAAAATGCCGCGGTAAACCTTGGCGAAGGCCATTTTGAGATGGATCTTCCGGTGACAACGCAGGATGAAATAGGTCTCCTGACCGAATCTTTTAACATTATGGCAAGGCAGATCAAAGTGAAGACTTCTGAACTCCAGCAGGAGCGTTTTGGGAGGATGAGATCTGTGATTGACGGGGAGGAGATGGAACGTCAGCGACTCTCAAGGGAGTTGCATGACGGCATCGGCCAGCTGCTCATCGCCATCAAACTAAGGCTTGAAAGTTTACTTTACATGGACGGGAAGGATGTTAAAAATTCCATACAGGAACTGAAAAAATACTTTGATCAGACCATTGATGAGGTCCGCCGGATCTCGAACAACCTGATGCCATCAGTTCTGGAAGCTTTCGGACCAGCCATTGCCTTCCGCAATTTGTTTTCAGATACGGAAGAGCTCAGCGGGTTGAGAATTCATTTCGAAGCCAAGGGGGATTTTGACAACCTCGATAAAAAAACCCAAACCTACATCTACCGGTTAACCCAGGAAGCCCTGAGCAATATAGTTAAACATGCCGAAGCCCGTGAGGTATGGGTGAACCTCAGCAGAAATTCCGACACGTTATCGCTGCTGATCCGTGACGATGGAAAGGGATTTTCCACTGCACTTGCCGGAAAGGCAGGAGGAAACGGAATTCACAACATGCGTGAGCGGGTAAGTTTGCTAAACGGGCAAATTGAGATCAGGTCTGCTCCGGGAAAAGGCACCACCATCAAAGTTAATGTACCAATCATCATTCCATATGCCGACAATCAGGATTTTCCTCGTGGATGACCACCAGCTCGTTCGGGATGGCATCAAGTCATTGTTAATGAGTTCAAATGAGATTAAAATTCTCGGTGAAGCCTCCACCGGAAAGGAGTGTTTTGCAAGGGTCGCCATCGAACCTCCCGATATTCTCATCCTTGATATCTCTTTGCCAGATACCAACGGTATTGAAATCACCAAACGGATCACTGCAGAATATCCCCAGACCAAGGTGCTGATCCTTTCGATGTACACCGATGAGGATTTCATTTTTAATGCGGTGAAAGCAGGCGCCAGGGGATACCTTCCCAAGAACACCTCACGCGAAGAACTGCTCAGCGCGATTCATGCCATTTATGAAGGTGAAGAATTCTTTGCCGACTCTATTTCACGCATTATGCTTAAAAGTTACGTACGCAAAGCAAAGGAGGAGGATATGGCATCGCAGGGAGGACCCATCCCGCTCACCACCCGTGAAATCGAGATCCTGAAACTATTTGCCGAAGGTTATATCAACAAGGAGATCAGTGATAAGCTCGACATCAGCATCCGCACAGTGGAAACGCACAAAAATCACATCATGAAAAAACTCGAGCTGAAATCAACGGTCGAGCTGATCAAGTATGTTATTAAAAATAAAATCGTCGAGATCTGACGGTTGAATCCCCGCGAGCGCATTCCCCGCTGCTTGCGGCGAGGTTCTTCGATGCCGGACTTCGGCTGGCTCACCGGCCGGGGGCATAATTCCCCGGTCTAAGGGGAAGGACCGGACCGGTTACGAAATCCACTTACTCCCACCACCGTTTTTACCTGATTAAAAATCAGTATTTTACAGGATTGCAGGATAGAACCGGCTGCCCTAACATTGCATGTGAAAAATTTAACAATTCACACGTCAGGGTAAATCTTAATCTAAAATCTTATTTATGGGCACTATTGATGTAGGTTCAACCGGGTTCATGCTCCTTTCGGCCAGCCTGGTAATGTTAATGACACCGGCGCTTGCGTTTTTTTACGGCGGCCTTGCCTCCAAACGGAACATCCTGGGGATCATGATCCAGAGCTTCGCTTCGCTCGGATGGACAACCGTTTTATGGGTCACCTTCGGATATTCACTCTGTTTCAGTGGCGGAACAGGCGGAATTTTTGGCAACCTTGATAAAATCTTTCTGAATGGAGTATCCATCGACTCCATTTATGCAGGAAATGGCAAAATCCCGGAAATCGTATTCATCGTTTACCAGATGATGTTTGCCATCATCACCCCCGCTTTGATCACCGGTGCTTTTGTAAACCGTGTCACCTTTCGTTCCTATATGATCTTCCTTACCGTTTGGCAGATCATGGTTTACTATCCGTTCGTCCATATGATATGGGGCAATGGATTACTTGCGCAATGGGGTATTCTTGACTTCGCCGGGGGAATCGTGGTTCATGCCACCGCCGGGTTTGCAGCACTTGCCTCTGTGTTTTATGTGGGTGCCCGAACGGATAAAAATTCCACCCCAAACAGCATTCCGCTGGTTGCTATCGGAAGCGGCCTGCTTTGGTTCGGCTGGTACGGTTTTAACGCCGGCAGCGAGCTGCAGGTAGACAAGATCACAGCACTGGCCTTTATCAATACCGATGTGGCTGCCTCCTTTGCCACGGCTGCATGGGTTTGCATCGAATGGATTCGTGAAGGGAGGCCGAAACTGCTTGGATTGTTGACCGGATCCATCGCGGGCCTGGCGACCATAACCCCCTGTGCCGGTTTTGTCCCCATGTGGACCGCTCCCATTATTGGCACTGCGGCCGGGCTGACCTGTTACCTGGCGGTTCAGCTGAAGAACAAACTGAAATGGGATGATGCCCTCGATGTATGGGGTGTTCATGGAGTAGGCGGTTTTCTCGGCACCATCCTCCTCGGGGTTTTCGCCACCAAGGCCATCAATCCGGCTGTGCTGTCGGAGGGCTTGTGGTTCGGCCAGAGTTCATTCTTCTTTAAACAGACCATAACGGTCATCGCCGCATCGGCTTATGCCTTTATTTTCACCTATATCATGCTTGCCCTGATAAACCTGGTAACCCGGGTCAGGGTACCCGAAGCATTGGAGAAGGCCGGATTGGACGTTGCATTGCATGGAGAAAAAGCCTACGACGAAGGTTCACTCTGATCACATTTATTGTTTGTATCGATTTTTAAGGACCATCCTGTTGATTCAGGATGGTTTTTTTGCAACTTTGCATGAACAACGGGTCAGGATCTTTTAATCTCCTTTCATCTCAAGACCATGAAGCAATTCACCACGATCAGGGAAACTCAAACCTATCTGCAAAATCAGAGAGAAGCTGGTAAAAGTATAGGATTTGTTCCAACCATGGGCGCCCTCCACAAGGGGCATCTTACCCTTGTTCAACGATCGGCAAACGAGAATGATCTGACTGTTTGCAGCGTGTTTGTCAACCCCATTCAGTTCAACAACAAGGCCGACCTGGAAAAATATCCGCGTTCACTGAATTCAGATGCAAAAATGCTGAAGGAGAACGGATGCGATGTACTCTTTGCCCCGGAAACCACAGAAATGTATCCTGAAAATGAAATCCCCTCCATCGAGATTGAATTTGGCATGCTTGACAAGGTGATGGAGGGTAAATTCAGGCCGGGTCATTTCAGGGGTGTCGCCATTGTTGTCAGGAAATTATTTGAAATTGTTCAACCCACCCGGGCCTATTTCGGCAATAAAGATTTTCAGCAACTGGCCATCATCCGGTTCATGGTTCAGTCCTTATCTCTGCCTGTGAAGATCATTCCCTGTGAGACTATCCGGGAAGCCGACGGACTGGCGATGAGTTCACGGAACATGCGGCTGACCATCTCCGAAAGAAATCTGGCTCCGAGGATCTACGAAATCCTGTTAAATGTGAAAAAAAAAGCCGGGAAGATCCCGGTGAAGACTTTAAAGGAATGGGCTATTAAGAAAATAGAGGAGAACCCTGCCCTTCGCGTTGAATATCTCGAAATCGGCGACATGGAGACCCTGATGCCCCTGGAAAACTGGATTTATAAAGAAAAGGCGATGGCGTTTGTCGCTGTTTTCCTGGGGGATGTGCGGCTGATTGACAATATTGAACTTTTTTTGTAATTTTGCCGCATGATGCAGATTCAAGTTTTAAAATCGAAAATCCATCGTGCCACCGTCACCGACGCTGACATTAACTATATGGGCAGCATCACCATTGATGAAGCGCTGATGAAGGCCTCAAACCTCATTGAATTTGAGAAGGTGCAGGTGCTGAACATCAACAATGGTGAACGGATTGAAACATATGTAATCAAAGGAAAAAGGGGAAGTGGTGTTATTTGCCTGAATGGAGCCGCTGCCCGTAAGTTTTTACCCAACGACCTTGTGATTATTGTATCCTATGCCACCATGGATTTTGAAGAAGCAAAGAACTTCAAACCATCCATTGCATTTGTCGATTCAAAAAACAAGCTCATCCAGGGTAAAACAAAACAATAATGAATCTCATCCCAGCCGAAGAAATATCCAAAAGTAACCGGGCAGTCACCTTTCTTAAATTTATATTGTTCCTTGGATTGGGGATCTTTATCATATGGCTCTCTCTGCGTGGGCTGACTCCGCTTGAAAAAGACCAGATCCTCCATTCATTCCGTATAGCAAATTACTCCTGGGTCATTCTGACCATCGTGATGGGGATTCTCAGTCATGTGCTGCGGTCACTTCGCTGGATGCTCTTTTTTGAACCCATGGGATATAAACCCTCCTTCAAAAACACCTTTTTTGCCGTGATGGTTGGATATTTTGCCAACCTTGCCTTCCCGAGACTTGGAGAGGTAACCAGGTGCGGGATCCTCGCCCGTTATGAGAGTATTCCCTTCAACAAATCATTTGGGACAGTCATCACTGAAAGGGCCATCGACATGATTTGTTTCTTTCTCCTGTTCCTGCTTATGATTGTGACACAGGCCGGCACAATCGGCCATTACCTGAATGCCAGCATTTATCCGAAACTGGCTGAAAAATTCCAGAACCCGATTGCCAACAGGATGTTCATCATTTCAGCCATGATCATCATTGCCGTGATCATTTCCCTCATTTTCCTTCTGCGTAAAAAGATCTTTGCCTCGCACTTTGTCATGAAAATACAAAAGGTGATCCTTGGCTTTTGGGAAGGATTGAAATCGCTTGGACAGATGCGTCAGCCTGGCCTTTTTGCCTTTTATTCCATTGCCATCTGGACTCTTTATTTTTTCATGCTGTATGTCTGCTTTTTCTGTTTTGCCGAAACCAGCGCTCTCACGCCCGGTGCCGGTCTTTCTTCCCTGGTTCTCGGAAGTGTCGGAATCATGATCACCCCCGGAGGCATCGGACTTTATCCGGCGATTATTCAGGAAACCCTTTCTTTGTATGGCATATTGCGCCCGACAGGAATGGCCCTTGGCTGGATTGCCTGGACTGCCCAAACCGGAATGATCCTGTTGATCGGAGGGATCTCATTGATATTACTTTCATTTAATAAAGAAGCCAATGGAAAGTCTTGATATTATAAAAGCAAAAATATTCACCTGGGATCGTCTACAGAAACAGATCGGAATCTGGCGTTTCCAGGATAAAAAAATTGTATTCAGCAACGGATGTTTTGATGTATTGCATCTCGGACATGTGGAATACCTGGCCAAAGCCCGAGACCTGGGTGATATCCTGATCGTGGGAATCAACTCTGACGAATCGGTGAGACGGATAAAAGGCGCGCACCGTCCGGTAAACAACCAGGAGGCACGGGCCATTACACTGGCCGCTATGCGATTTGTGGACTGTGTGATCCTGTTTGGCGAGGATACCCCACAGGAGATCATCAAACTTATTCAGCCGGATATCCTGGTTAAAGGCAAGGATTATGATGGCAAGGAAATCGTTGGCAGTGATGTGGTAAAAGCTCGTGGTGGCCAGGTAGTCACCATCGAACTGACCAAAGGATATTCAACCACGCATATCATTGAACTGGCGCATAAGGTGCACCTTTAAAAAATGACGAATGACGAATGACGAATTTTGCCATCCAGGTCACGGTTCAAAAATCATCCAGCTTATCCGCTTTCTATCGCAAAAGACATGTCCAAAGTAAAAACTGCTTTTTTCTGTCAAAACTGCGGAGCCCAGTCCCCCAAATGGATGGGCCGGTGCAATTCATGCGGGGAGTGGAACACTTTTGTTGAAGAGGTCATTCAGCGGGAGGAAAAGGGTTCGGTAAAAGCCTCCTTTGGCGACCGAAGACAGGTTGCGCCGGTTAAAATCTCGGAAGTCACCTTCAGCCATGAAGCCCGTATGAACACCCATGACCAGGAGCTCAACAGGGTGCTGGGCGGGGGGCTTGTTCCGGGTTCGCTCACCCTGATCGGAGGTGAACCAGGCATTGGCAAGTCGACCCTGATGTTACAGGTAGCGCTCAAATGTGACGATCAGAAAATTCTTTACATAACAGGTGAGGAAAGCGACCAGCAAATCCGAATGCGGGCAGAACGGCTTGGCATCAGGAACGAAAACTGCTTTATCCTGACAGAGACCAATACCCAGTCCATTTTTCAGCACCTCGAATCCCTGCGTCCCGGCATCATCATTGCCGATTCCATTCAAACCCTGCAAACCGACCTTATCGAGTCATCGGCCGGCAGCGTTTCACAGATCAAAGAGTGTGCAGCGGAGATGCAGAAATATTCAAAACTGACCAATACTCCTGTTTTCCTGATCGGTCACATCACCAAGGACGGCAGCCTGGCCGGACCGAAGATCCTGGAGCATATGGTCGACACCGTGCTGCAATTTGAAGGAGACCGGAATTATGGTTACCGGATCCTGCGTTCATTGAAGAACCGGTTTGGATCAACTTCCGAACTCGGAATCTATGAGATGAATGATGCGGGGCTGCGTGAAGTATCGAATCCCTCGGAGATTCTGCTCAGTCAGCGTGATGAGGCAGTGAGCGGCATTGCAATCGCCGCGATGATGGAGGGACAGCGTCCGATGCTCATCGAAACACAGGCCCTGGTGAGCAGTGCGGTTTATGGCACCCCTCAGCGGTCTACCACGGGATTTGACGTTCGGCGCCTGAACATGCTGCTTGCCGTACTTGAAAAACGAAGCGGTTTCAAACTGGGACACAAGGATGTTTTCCTGAACATTGCCGGGGGCATCAAGGTGGAAGATCCTGCCATTGACCTGGCTGTGGTCGCCGCCGTTCTCTCTTCAAACCAGGACTCCCCTGTTGATTCAAAGAGTTGTTTTGCTGCCGAAGTCGGGCTTAGTGGTGAAATCAGGCCCATCAACCGGGTGGAACAACGCATTTCCGAAGCCGACAAGCTTGGTTTTGAGCGGATTTTCATCTCCCGTTACAATACCAAAGGATTGGATTTTAAACGGTATTCCATTCAGATTATTACCGTGGGCAAGATCGAGGAGATCTACCGGAAGCTGTTTTCGTGACGGAAATCCGTGAAGAGTCATGTAAAACCGGTTTCACTTTAGTTCCCGTGATCTGATTCAAGTTCCTTCAGGATCCGGGTCACATCTTCTTCGGTCGAGGTAAGTTTGTTTTTGCAGATCCTGATCAGCAGGGCAGCTCTCTTGACCTTTTCTGACAATTCATCAACAGAGATATCTCCCCCTTCGATTTCGGTGACGATTTTCTGGAGTTCGTCAAAAGCTTCAGAATAGTTTGGCTCTTTATTCATGGTTTTCCGGTTTATCTACCAACTGGGTAATACTGATTATGTTTCCATCGGCCAGCATTGTTTTCAACCTGGTCCCCTTCCCCACATCATCAACGGTCTTCAACACCTTCCCGCCATCCAGCAAGACGGTAATGCTGTATCCACGGTTTAAAATATTCACCGGGTCCAGCAATTCGACATTCTTTTCAATTGCTGAAATGACCCGCAACTTGTCCTGGATGAAATTGTGTGTTTTCTCTGACATGTTTTTACCTGCAACCCGGATGACCTGGTCCTGTGCCATCAGGATTCGCCTGAAACCTTTTTCGATCAGCTTTATATTCTGGTGGATATCTGATGTTAGTCTCTGCTGCAGCCAGTATTTTGATTCCTGTTGCAAAGCCTTGATTTCATGGCTGATTTCATTTTTACGTTGCGAAAGTCCTGCCAGAGCCACCGATCTGAAATACCTCACCGCGTTCAGGATCCTTAATTTTTCATCCGTGATCATTCGGGTAAAATGCTGAACAATGGTTTCATAGGCTTTCTGAACAGGAACCGAAAAATTATGAAATTTCTGGATCAGGTAATCGGCCAGGTCTGTCGGGGTAATGGTATTGCGGAATGCAACCATCTCGGCCACTGTTTCATTGGTTGAATGGCCAATCCCTGTGATGACAGGAAGCGGGAACAGGGCGATTGCTTTTGACAGTATATAATTGTTGTAGCAGGTCAAACCAACATCCCCTCCTCCGCCCCGGATGATGGCAACCACATCAAAATGGGACTTCACACTCCTGATCTTCTCAAGGGCGGCAACCAGGGACTCCACTGCATTCTCACCCTGGAGCAGGGCAGGAAAAAGCATGTGGAAAAAACTGTATCCCCAGCCGTTGCCATCAATGACCTTACGGAAATCAGCATAACCTTTACTTGTCTCTACTGAAATGATGGCTATTCGTTTCGGAAGCAGGGCGAGCGGAAGGGATCTGTTCCGGTCAAAAAGGCCCTCCCTGCGCATTTTCTCAATGGTCTGCTGTTTTTCCTTTTCGAGTTCCCCCAGTGACCAGGAAGGATCAATATCGAGGATTCTCAGACTGAGGCCATGCACCGGATGATAGGATACCCTCGCAGAGAAAAGAATATTGATCCCGTTTTTCAATGGTTCATGCAGGATGTTCAGGAAATTATCATTGATTCTCTGAAAATCATCTTTCCAGATGGTCGATCTTATTTCCGCAACAATCTTACCATCGGTTTTTTCAACAAGGTCGGGGTAACAATGGCCGGACTGGGGGTAGAGGTTCAGTTTATTCATCTCCGCCTTAACCCAAAAGGAACTTGTATATCTCTCCTCGAGGGTTTTCCGGATGCTGAGGGTGACCTCCAGCAAAGAAAAAATGGTTCGTTCATTTACTTTTTCCGGCATGATCGCGTTGAGGCGTAAAGCGTCAGATTGTCAAAATCAAATGTACATGACATTTTTCACATTTCATACAGGCTGCCTGTTGAGATCAGCAGATTCATTAAATGAATTTATCACAAAATCAAATTATGTACCTTTGCCCGTGAATACGAATAATAAAAACGATATGCCTTTTATTCTCAGACTTATTATTTCCTCGGTGGCCATCATGTTGGGAAGTTACCTGCTGCCGGGAATTCATGTAAGTTCATTCTATACCGCCCTGCTGGTGGCGCTGGTGCTCAGCCTCCTGAATGTATTCCTTAAGCCATTGATGATCCTCCTTACTTTGCCCTTTACCATTCTTACCTTCGGATTATTCCTGATGGTCATTAATGCACTGATCATCATGATCGCCGGGGCGTGGGTTCAGGGGTTTAAGGTGGATGGTTTCTGGTGGGCACTGGTATTCAGTTTTATTCTTTCTGTCATTTCTTCTTTGTTGGAACGTTTAGTCAGGCACGATGAGAGCACGCGCAATTTCTGAGAACCGGGAACTCGTTGATATCATTCAGCGTTGCCAGGTCTGTCATGTAGCCATGACCGATCTGGATGGGAAACCCTATGTAATCCCCATGAATTTCGGATACAGCAACGGGGTGATCTATCTTCATGGCGCCCAAAACGGGAAAAAGGTTGATATTTTAAAACAACATCCTGAAATTTGCATCAATTTCACCACAGATCATTTATTGCGATACCAGAATGAGCAGGTTGCTTGTTCATGGAGCATGAAATACCGCAGTGTGCTGTGTTACGGAAAGGTGGAATTCATTACTGAACCGGAAGAAAAGACAGCTGTTTTCCAGATGGTGATGGCGCATTATACCAAAGGAGAATTCAAATTCAACCCACCCTCCATCCGTGAAGTCAATGTGATGAAAATTAAGGTTGAACGATTTGAAGGCCGGGTATACGGGTATTGATCCTGTACCCTACTTTAGTTTGAAGATCACACCAAGGTTGGCATAGGTGGAATTATAACCAATCTCCCCGTTGATCCCGATCGATTTTGTGAAAAAATAGGAGGCGCCAAAAAATATCCCGACATAAGGATAAACCGGTGAATATCCCTTGCTCCCCGGATTTTCGTCAACAGCATGAGCACAAAACCCTATTCCCAGCGGGACACCGCCGTATGTATCAAGTCCTTCAACGTCCCAGCCATAATGGTAAGCTGCACGTGCCCCAAACATAAAATTCACCCAGGTTTCATTCCAGTCCTGCCCGTAATGCTGACTGAAAAATGAGAATGCGGCTTCTCCGCCCAGTGTGATCACCCCGGGTCCCAGATCAAACATCCCGGTTTCAAAGGAGCCCTTCAGGGCGGGTCCAAAACCTGCACCATTGCCAAAAGCATGCGTACCCGGCCCAATCCCTATGTTTATCACCCAGGTTCCAAGCTTCACGGGATCCAGCGGACCTTTGGCATTGGTGGTGAATGTTGCCATCGAGAAAGTAAAAATCAGTAATGAGGTGATTATCAACTTTTTTTTCATTTTAATCGTTATTTATATCAATTACAAACGCAGATATCCCTGAATTGGTATAGGTTTGAAAGATTTTCAGGAAATTTTATTCAAGGCAGGTCAGCCTGAATTTCAAGGCTACGCCACCCGTTTCCGGACAAATTGCAGGCATCCCACACCGAAACAAAACCCGATGAGAGTACCCGCCAGCCACCCGGCTAATATATCACCAGGGTAATGAACCCCGAGGTAGATCCGGGTGTAGGCCATGAACAAAGCCCAAAGGAGGATAAGCGGAGAAAAATAGCGGTAGCTGTTTTCCAGAATGAGAATCATGAAGACAGCAACAGCCATGGTTGTGGAGGCATGTGCAGAATAAAACCCCAGCTGACCTCCAACAAAGCCGTTCACCGTGTGTATCCCTGACAGGCCAGGCTCGTGTGTAGGACGGAGGCGGACGATCCAATCCTTGAAAACGTTGGACAACTGGTCGCTCACCAGGATCATGAGGGCTGCAAACAGGAGTATCCACAATCCCTGCCACCTGTATTTCCTGAAGACAAAGTAAAACAGCATCAGATAGAGCGGAAGCCAAATCAAAGATTTGGTTCCCCAGAACATGACCTGATCGAAAAAAGCACTGTGAAGCCCGTTAAGGAAAAAAAAGAGGTTCTGATCAATGGATCTTAAGCTTTCCAGCATCAAGTGGTTTTTTGTAACGCATTACACGTCACGCGTCACGGATTAATTCCTCCCACAACATCTGCTTCAATTTTTCCAGCCCGGTTTTTTTATGCGACGAGATAAAAACCATGGGAACTTCAGGCAGATCCTTCTTTATATCCCGGATGATCTCATCGTCGGCCAGGTCAGCCTTGGTGACAGCCAGGACCCTGGTCTTATCAAGCAATTCAGGATTGTATTGCTCCAGTTCATTCAGAAGGATGAGATATTCTTTGCGGATATCCTTCGAATCGACCGGCACCATGAACAGCAGGGTCGAATTGCGTTCGATATGTCGTAAAAATCTCAATCCCAGCCCTTTCCCCTCATGTGCTCCCTCGATAATTCCGGGAATATCAGCCATGACAAATGACTTATTATCATGATACCTTACAATACCCAGGTTGGGGACCAGGGTGGTAAACGGGTAATCGGCAATCTGTGGTTTGGCAGCTGAAATAACCGATAAAAGGGTGGATTTACCGGCATTGGGAAAGCCGACCAGCCCGACATCTGCCAACAGTTTTAGTTCCAGGACCTTCCACATTTCAAGTCCGGGTTCTCCCGGCTGTGCGAATTTCGGCGCCTGACGAGTAGGGGTTTTAAAGTGATCATTGCCTAATCCTCCACGACCACCCGGGACCAGGATAAAAGTTTGTCCATCTTCTGTTATTTCATATTCAAATGCGCCGGTTTCAGCATCACGGGCAACTGTTCCAAGCGGTACATCAATAAAAATATCCTTGCCATTGGCCCCGTGCATGAGTTGCTTTGAACCTGCCCCCCCATGCTCGGCTTTCAGGTGTTTTGTAAATTTCAGATGCAGTAACGTCCAGAACTGGCTGTTTCCTTTAAGGATAACATGGCCGCCCCGGCCGCCGTCACCTCCGTCGGGACCTCCGTGTGCGTTGGTGCGGGTACGCATAAAATGTCTCGACCCTGCCCCGCCGTTTCCGGAAGCACAGTGTATTTTTACATAGTCGACGAAGTTTGAATCTGACAAGGGGAATCAGGGTTTAATAACAGTACAAAGTTGCTCAAATATTTGATCTATCGTTCCTTCGCCAAAAACTTCCGTATAGAGATTTTTGTTTTTGTAATAATCAATCAACGGTTTGGTATGGTGGTGATACTGTACAAGGCGGTTCTTGATCACCTCCTCGGTATCATCCTTGCGTCCCTGATCCTGGGCACGTTTCAGCAATCGTTTGACAAGTTCTTCCTCGTTCACCTCCAAAGCAAGAACCAGTGATACCTTCTGGCCATGGGTCGAGAGCATCTGATCGAGTTCCTGTGCCTGTTTCAGCGTCCGGGGGAAACCATCCAGTACAAATCCTTTGACTGTCGTGTTGTTAACAAATACCGACTCCATGATCTCGATCAGCAGTTCATCCGAAACGAGATGGCCCGCTTCCATTACCGCTTTTACCTTTAACCCCAGCGGGGTTCCCTGGCTCACCTCAGCGCGGAGGATATCACCGGTTGACACATGCTTCCAGCCGAATTTTTCAGCAATTTTTATGGCCTGGGTTCCCTTACCAGCACCCGGTGGGCCAAAGAGGATCAGATTGAACATTGCAAAGATTATTTAACTAGTTTATAAATTTCGGGATAATTCCGTCCATGCCCGTCATAATCCAGGCCGTAACCCACGATGAAGTCATTTGGAATCACCAATCCAAGGTAGTCAATTGTAAAATTTTTCTGGAAAGCCTCAGCCTTAAAACAAAAGCAGGCAACCTTTACATCCAACGGGTTTTTTGCATGAATATCCTGAAGCAATTTATGCATGGTGATGCCGGTATCGACAATGTCCTCCACGACAATCACATGCCGGCCTTCAAGTTCTTCGTTCACTCCGATCAATTCCTTCACCTTCGAAGTGGTAAGTGTTCCGGAATAGGAGGCGTACTTCACAAAAGATATTTCACAGGGAATGGTCAATTTTCGCATCAGGTCAGAGGCAAAGATAAATGCACCGTTAAGAATGGCCAGAAGGAGCGGGTTCTTCCCGACATAATCGCGGTTGATCCGGTCAGCCACTTTTTGAACTGCTGCATCAATCTCATCCCGGGTGATAAATTTCTCAAATACCAACTCCCGGACCTTTACATTTGCCATAACCAATCAATTGTCAGTTGTATGCAAAAGTAGTGAATTTATCGCTACTTTTGTCATGAAACATGAATTCAACCTTCATATGGAACCTAAAGTAAGCATTATCATGGGAAGCACCTCCGACCTCCCGGTCATGGAAGCTGCGGCCAAATTTCTGGATGAAATGCAAATTCCTTTTGAAATGAATGCCCTATCGGCCCACCGGACGCCTGAGAAAGTGGAGGAGTTCGCCAAAAATGCGCACCGCAGGGGAATACGGGTAATCATTGCCGCTGCCGGTATGGCGGCCCATCTCCCGGGCGTTATAGCGGCCATGACCACCCTGCCTGTCATTGGCGTGCCAATCAAAGCCTCCCTTGACGGACTAGATGCCCTCCTGGCCATCGTTCAGATGCCACCGGGAATTCCGGTCGCAACGGTCAGCATCAATGGCGCTCAGAATGCCGCGATCCTGGCTGCAGAAATCCTCGCCGTCGGAGATGAAGCATTACACAAGAAAATGGTTGCGTTCAAAGAGGATCTGAAAAAGAAAATCATCAAGGCAAATGAAGAGCTCGCCCAGGTGAAGTTCCAATTTAAGGTGGGATAAATTTTACCTGTAATCCTTTTATTTCTTCCTGATCAGCATAAGCCCGTCCCTCAATGGCAATATCATGTTTTCGACAGCATCATCCTGGTGCACAAAGTCATTGAATTCAACTATCCCGCGTGTATCCCTATCCATTTTTGCCGGATCGCCGGTTACCTTTCCATCCCACAGAACATTGTCTGCAACAATAAAACCACCCCGACGAACCAAGGGAAGAACCAGCTGATAATAATTCAGGTAATTGGGTTTATCTGCATCAATGAAAACAAGGTCCCATATCTCATTCAGGGTAGGAATAATTTCACAGGCGTTGCCAATGTGGAGGATAACCTTGTTTTCAAGACCTGCTTCCAGAATGAACTTCCGAATCCCAAGCTCCTGCTCCGGGTTAATTTCAATGGTATGGACCTGGCCTGAGGAGATGTCACCCAATCCCATCGCAAGGTTGAGTGCTGAATATCCGGTAAATGTGCCTATTTCGAGCACTTTTTCCGGGTTCATCATCTGACAAAACAAGCGCAGCAAAGTGCCCTGCAGGTGCCCTGAGAGCATTTGAGGATACACCTGTGAAAGGTGGGTCTCGCGATTCAGCCTGGCCAGAACGGGACTTTCGGGAGTTGTGTGGGCTTCGGCGTACTCCTGAAGGGGTGATTCACTCATAATGGTTTCGTTTATATTACGCATCATTTGGCCGACATGAAAGTCAGCATGCTCAGCTGCTTTTCTTCAAAGATCTCATTGGCAATTTCAAGCAGCTCAGCGGCAGTGGTCGATTGTATCCGTTCAATGATATGCTCAACCGGATCGAACCTGTTCTGCAGGAGGAAGCTTTTCCCGACAGCCATCATCACCGAGAGATTTGACTCCTGGGCAATGGCCAGCTGACCGATCAGCTGCTTTTTAATGACACTCAGCTGCACGGGACTTAACCTCTGTTCACGAATCCGTTTCAACTCCTTATGCACAAGGGTGAGCGCCTTTTCATAATGAACCGGTTCGGTGCCAAAGTAGATATGCAGGATCCCTGCATCGGAATAGGCGGTATAATTGGATTCATTGTGGTAGGTCAGCCCGTTGCGTTCACGCAAGGCCAGTGCCAGCCTTGAATTCATGACGGGACCGCCCAGCATGTTGTTGAGCAGTGCCAGCGGAATCCTCCGTTCGTGACTATAGGGATAGGCGGGAGCGCCAACCAGGCAGTGGACCTGGAAAGTTTTTTTCTTCCGTATTTCTGTAAATGGATGATAATCCTGAAAGGCGATCCTGGGCTGACTCGTGCCGCGGTCAGGATATTGTAGAAAGTGTTTGCTAACTGATCTGACAAGCTTATCGATTTGAATATTGCCGACCGATGCAATGACCACCTCATCCAGCCTATAATTCCGCTGGATGAATTCCAGTACATCCTGCTGGTTCAGTTTTTTTAAGCTCCCTGCTGTGCCCATGATATTTTTTCCAAGCGGGTGGCCCGCAAAAACCAGGTCTTCGAAATCATCAAATATCTGCTCAGCCGGGGTATCCTGGTACGACCTGATCTCATCGATCACCACCTGTTTTTCCCGTTCCAGCTCCTTCCCGGGAAAGGTCGGATGAAAAAAAATATCCTGGAACAATTCAAGGGTGCGGTCGTAATATTCACTGAGGAAGGAAGCATAAATGCAGGTTTCCTCTTTCCCGGTATAGGCGTTCAGATCGGCGCCAACATTTTCAAGCCGGTTCAGCACCTGAAAAAGATTTCGTTTTTCGGTGCCTTTAAAAATGGTATGCTCAATGAAATGGGCAATCCCATGTTCGGTTTCCCGCTCTTCGCGGGAACCAGCATGAATAAACAAACCACAATGGGCCACCGGGTTTGAAACTGGGGAATGAACAAGCCGGATGCCGTTAGGCAGGGTAACGGATTGAAGTTCCATGAACTATTTCCGGCTTTCGATCAGGATCTCGAGTAACTTGATTCCAGCCTCGGGGATCACCGTACCAGGTCCGAAAATGGCTGCTGCACCGGCATGGTAAAGAAATTCATAATCCTGCGGAGGAATTACTCCTCCAACGATGACCATGATATCCTCACGTCCTAACTTTTTTAGTTCCTCGATTACCTGAGGCACCAGGGTTTTATGGCCGGCTGCGAGGCTCGACACGCCCAGAATATGCACATCATTCTCAACAGCCTGCTTTGCAGATTCTGCAGGTGTCTGAAACAAAGGACCAATATCAACATCGAATCCGATATCGGCATAGCCCGTTGCAACCACTTTAGCGCCCCGGTCATGGCCATCCTGTCCCATTTTTGCGATCATGATGCGCGGCCGGCGGCCCTCCATTTCCGCAAACCTGTCGGCAAGTTCACGCGCCCTGGAGAAGAGCTCATTATCTTTTGATTCAGAGGAATAAATTCCTGAGATGCTTCGTATCACAGCTTTGTACCTTCCGTAAATTTTTTCAAGTGCGAATGAAATTTCACCAAGCGAGGCCCTTTTGCGTGCTGCATCAATCGCCAGTGCCAGGAGGTTGCCCTCCCCTGTTTCCGCTGATTTTGTCAGGGCATCCAGTGCTTCCTGAACAGCTGCATTATCACGGTTTGCCCTCAGCTGCTTCAATCTCAGCACCTGTGACTCGCGAACTGCGGCATTGTCCACATCGAGGATCTCGATCGGATCTTCCTTTCCCAGCCTGTTCAGGTTTACACCAACAATTTTATCTTTTCCTGAGTCGATCCTTGCCTGTTTTCGGGCCGAAGCCTCTTCAATGCGCATTTTAGGGATTCCCGTTTCAATGGCCTTGGCCATTCCACCCAGTACCTCCACCTCTTCGATCAGCGCCCAGGCTTTGTGAGCTATTTCATGGGTCAGCATCTCCACATAATATGACCCTGCCCAGGGATCAACTGAACGGCATATCTGTGTCTCTTCAAGAAGGTATATCTGGGTATTGCGGGCGATGCGTGCTGAAAAATCGGTTGGCAAAGCGATGGCCTCATCCAGTGCATTGGTGTGCAGCGACTGCGTATGACCAAGGGCTGCCGCCAGCGCTTCCACGCAGGTGCGGGTCACGTTGTTGAATGGATCCTGTTCGGTGAGGCTCCAGCCTGAGGTCTGGGTATGTGTACGAAGGGCCATTGATTTCGGGTTCTTCGGATTGAACTGCTTCACAATCTTTGCCCAAAGCAAACGGGCAGCGCGCATCTTGGCAATTTCCATAAAATGATTCATCCCGGATCCCCAAAAGAATGACAGGCGCGGAGCAAAGGTATCGATGTCCATCCCGGCATTGATCCCGGCACGAAGATACTCGAGACCATCGGCCAGGGTGTATGCCAGTTCAATATCAGCAGTTGCACCGGCCTCCTGCATGTGGTAGCCGCTGATGGAAATCGAATTGAACTTGGGCATGTTCTTCGAGGTGAACTCGAAGATGTCTGCAATGATCTTCATGGAGGGGCCCGGCGGGTAAATGTAAGTATTCCGAACCATAAACTCTTTCAGGATATCGTTCTGGATCGTTCCGATAAGTTTGGCCATGGGAACGCCCTGTTCCTCCGCAGCAACAATATAAAATGCGAGAATTGGCAGCACGGCCCCGTTCATCGTCATGGAAACTGACATGATATCCAGTGGGATCTGGTCAAAAAGGATCTTCATGTCAAGAATGGAATCGATGGCAACACCGGCCTTTCCTACATCTCCCACCACACGTTCGTGATCGGAGTCATAACCCCGGTGTGTGGCAAGATCGAAGGCAACAGATAACCCTTTTTGTCCAGCCTTCAGATTCCGGCGATAAAAGGCATTCGATTCCTCGGCCGTCGAAAATCCGGCATACTGGCGGATAGTCCAAGGCGACATGACATACATGGTGGAGTAAGGCCCCCTGAGAAATGGCGGCAGTCCGGCTGCATAGTTAAGATGTTCCATCTCGAGCAAATCGCTTTCGCCATAAACCGGCTTTACAGGGATCTGCTCGGGAGTTTTCCAACTTTTCTGAATTCCTGCCTCTTTCTCCCATTCGGAAAATGTCTTTCCTACCGGAGATTGCAGTAATTCAACATTTTTAAAATCTGGTCTCATCGTTCGTTAGATAGTATGATGTAGGTTTCAAAGTGAAATTCCAAAAACAAGAAAGACGTTCTGAGCCTGGGGATTGGTGATTAGTGAAACCTGCACCGGAAGAGCATACTTGGGTGTGATCCCAATCGATTTCTTCGCTGTCAGCCCGAGATTTGTAACGCCGGCATAGGGTCCGTACCAGGCACTCCCGAACGGAGTACCCCCGATGAAGGGCCTGAGATCCATGTCAAGCCTCTTCAGATGAATTTTATAGGCCAGTTCAATATAGGTCGAGAAGTTGTTTTTCGTTCCTGCGCCGTATACCCCGCTGGAATCCTTATCCTTATCTGCACCGTACAACAGGGTGCCCACCATAACCTGCATGGGAAATTTTTCAGGTCCGTCAAATGTCAGGCAGCCTTCAAAGGTATGACCGGTGGTTGCATTCTTGTAGTCAAAATAATTGTTCCCTTCGTTGGGATTCAGGCCATTCACAATAAAATAGTCAAAAAACATCAGGGTAAACCATTTATAGGTGTAGGAGATATAGAGATCCACTTCAGAATAATTTCCTGCGTCAACAATGGTCGAATCATTGATCTCGATGCTGCGTTTTGCAAAGGCATAGGATCCCCACGAACCAATGTTCAATCCTTTCCAGGAAAAGCAAATATTGGGCTGTATGGATGGCGAATTGCCGTAATCATAACCTCTCCAGATGTACCTGCTAAAAATATCGGCCCCGAGTACCAGGGAGGGTCCCTCTGTGCCCTTTTCGTCTTCAATTTCAGAAAGTACTTTTTCATCCTGGGCCAGAAGTGGGCTCACGAACCCTATTACAAGGGAACAGATCAACGTTAAACAGGTCTTCTTCATCGGTGTAGTTTAGATTTGTAGTGCCCTGGCAATCTCACTTTGCCTGAACGGTTTGCTGATATAATCATCCATGCCAACCTCCTGGCAACGTACCTTGTCCTCAATGGTTGAATGGGCTGTTAAAGCGACAATTTTTATTTTCTTACGGTCAGCCCCGGTAAGTACATTGTCCGATTCCATTTTCCGTATAACACGGGTAGCTTCAATCCCGTTCATTTCAGGCATTTCCAGATCCATCATGATCAGATCATACGAATGCTCCTTTACCTTTTCAATGGCCTCGAGGCCGTTTTCAACCACATCAACATGGTGGCCGAACGATTCCAGTGTTTTGGATGCCACCTTCTGGTTGATCTTATTATCTTCAGCCAGGAGAATTTTTAACGGGCGCTGGGTGCGGAACCGGTGCTTGACTGCATACTTCTCGATGACGCGGATCAGCTCTTCCGGCTGGAATGGTTTGGCAATATAGTCGTCCATGCCTGCTGAAATAAAACGTTCACGGTCACCCTCAATGGCATAGGCTGTAAAAGCAACAATGGTGGTGGGGGTTCGGCCCGGATTATTCCTTTCAAGTTCCCGGAATTTCTCAGTAGCTTCCAACCCATCCATCACTGGCATCCTGATGTCCATCAAAACAATGTGATATTCCTTTTCACTGAACATTTTTACGGCAACCTTCCCGTTCTCGGCAATCTCAATATCAATATAACCTTCACGCTGGAGGGCCGATTTTGCCACTTTCTGGCTGATGTAATTATCCTCAACCATGAGGATAGATAATGACTTTGACCTATGATTCAGATTTTCCTGCTTCAACTGATCAATATCTGCCTGATCGATTTTCTGGAATAACACGGTAAACCAGAAATTGGATCCTTTTCCCTCTTCACTATCAACTCCAATGTCGCCTCCCATTATGTGCGAAAGATCCTTTGAAATTTTAAGGCCCAGTCCCGTTCCTCCATATTTGCGCGTGGTGTACGCATCGGTTTGTGAAAACTCTTTGAAAAGTTTTTCACGGCCGCTTGGGGATATCCCTATACCGGTATCTTTCACATTGCAGCGAACCATGAGTGTTCCGGCATCCTGAGTAACCATTTCCAATGAAATGGTTATGCTGCCTTCATGGGTGAACTTAATAGCATTGGAGGTGAGGTTCGAAATAATTTGTTTAAACCTCACCGGGTCGCCCTTCACCTGGTCGGGCAATTCAGGAGAGATCATGAAAAAGAGTTTCAGCCCTTTTCCTTCCGCTCTCACATGCTGGATCTTCAATACCTCTTCTACCTGCTTCATCAGGTTGAAGGGGATATTTTCAAGATCAATCTGCCCGGCTTCGATTTTCGAAAAATCGAGAATATCATTGATGATCGACAGTAAATTGTTTCCCGATATCTCGATGATATCGAGGTACTCCCGCTGCTGGTCGTTCAATTCCGTATCCTTGAGAATATTGGCCATTCCAATAACCCCATTCATCGGGGTTCTTATCTCATGACTCATATTTGCCAGAAAGATGGACTTGGCCCTGCTTTCACGGATGGCTATTTCTTTTGCTTTCTCCAATTCAACCTCAACCAATTCCCGGTCAGCAATTTCCTTATGGAGCTGTTCAGTCCTCCTGCGGACAATTTCTTCAAGATGGATTTTATATTGTTCCAGTTTGGCTTCAGCCTGTTTGCGTTCCAGAATTTCCTTTTCAAGATGGAAGGAGTGGCTTCTGTAAAAATTCCGAAGCACGATAAAAAATGGGATCATAAAGATCAGAAAGCAGAATGCTCCGAAAAAAATAGAGCCAATCCCCTTGAGGATCTGAAGATTCACAAAACTGGTATTCATATCGGCTCCCACCAGGTATTTCTGTCCTCCGGGTGAAGTTTCGCACAGGATCGCACTTCTGAAGGAGCCCCACCGGTCGGTAGATGATTCAAAAGTTGGTTTATCGGATTGGATTGTGGCTTTAAATTCGGGCGTTGCTTCCGGATAGTCCTGCCAGTAATAGGGCAGTTCATGCTTTTTAATATCGCTGTCACTGACACTGGAAGAGGTGAAATACACCGTCCCGTCGCGGACAACGGTAGTGTACAGGTAGGTTAATTTGGAAACCTTGGTAAATTTCGTAAGCAGTTCGATATTTCGTGTATCCTCTGCATTGGAGATTGCTCCTTTACCTATGGCCCGGTCGTGAAAATCGTCAGGCAAAATGTACTTAACATTCCGGGCAACTTCAAGAAGTTTTTCATCAATGTTATGAAGGATATTCCTCCGGTCTATATAACTCCATACCAATGCATAAATAATCACACCGACCAGGTATATGATCATGGGAGCTAAAAAAGGACGAAGCGAAGACTGTTTTTTGCTCATTTTCTTTGGGTTATACACTCAGGATTCTGTGCAACTCATCAATCTCCAATGGCTTATTCATATAATAGTCCATCCCTGCTTCAAAAAACTTGGTGCGGTCATCCTCAAATGCATTTGCGGTTATTGCAATGATTTTTACCCTGCAGCTTTGTCCGGCATTGCGCTCGGTTTCAATTCTCCTTATTTCAAGCGTGGCGGATATGCCATCCATGACCGGCATCATGATATCCATCAGGATGGCGTCATAAGAGTTCTTGGTGAACATGGCCACAGCCTGAGCCCCATCCATGGCAGCATCAACCTGGTGGCCGGCACGCAGCAATGCTGCAGTGATCAACCTGAGATTAATGGAGTTGTCTTCAGCAACCAGGATTTTAAGTGGCCCCTTGGAGGCATTTACAGAATTTGTGTTCACATTTGGTTCGTTCATGATGGTCAATTGATCAAAGCGTGCCTACTAAATAATTCCAAGCTGTACCTGCGAATTCCGCAGGGTTTCGAGCAAGTTGCTTTTAAGGTGAATAAAATCATCCACCCCTGCTTTTTTGAGCGGGTCAATCAGTTCTTTCGGATAACCTGCAACCAGGATCCGGATTTTACTGTTGGCCAATTTGATTTTATTTGAAATTTCTGGCACAATCGCACCATATTCCTCGTCTGAACTGCAGATAACAACGATTTCAGCCTTTGAATTCAAAGCTGTCTCCACGCCTTCATCGATCGTTGAAAAACCCTGGTTATCAAAAATCTCATATCCTGCACAACCAAAAAAGTTCGTGGTAAAACCTGCACGGGCTCTTAGCATGGCCAGGTTGCCCATGGTAAAAAGAAACACTCCGGGCCGTTTGTTTCCCTTGTTAACAAAATTCTCTGTTGCAATCCTTACCTTTTCAAAAGCCATAGAACCACGGAAAGGTGTCAGTTTCTTATAGGTGGATGCATTGCTGACCTTGACCTCTTCAGGTTCCTTGATCTTTCCTGCCATGGTCTCCAGCGGATTCGGGTATTGGTTGGTTCCCAGAATGACTGTTCTGCGCTGTTCAATGTCGATCTCCTTCTGATGACGGCTTCGTTCAACTTCATCCTGGATAAATCCAGTTTTTATACACTCGATCATTCCCCCACGTGATTCCACCTCCTTGAAAAGCTGCCAGGCATGATGCGCAATGGAGTGCGTTAAATTTTCAACATAATAAGAGCCTCCGGCCGGGTCGATTATTTTATCCAGATATGATTCCTCCTTTAATACGAATTGCTGGTTACGGGCGATCCTTAATGAAATTTCATCAGGATCCTTAAATGCAACGTCAAATGGCAATATGGCAATGGTATCGGCATTTCCAAGGGCCGCCGACATGCCTTCGGTGGTGGTTCTCAGTATGTTCACATAGGGATCATAGATCGATTTATTCCACAAGGCTGTTGTTGAATGAATGTGCAGCTTCAGTGAATCCTCACTTTTGGGCTGATATTGCTCCACCATCCTGGTCCACAGGAGACGGGCCGCTCTCAGTTTGGCGATTTCCATAAAATAGTTCGAGCCAATGCCCAGCGAAAACTGCATAAAGGGAGCGATGGTATCCACAGAAAACCCTTTTGAATTCAGTCCGGCAAGATAATCGTTGGCGGAAGCCAGGCTGAATGCCAGTTCCTGAACAAGAGAAGAACCTGCATTCTGGAAATAATGGCCATTGACGGTGATCGCCTTAAAGTGCGGGAGCTTGGCCTGAATGGTATTCAGCAGATATTCTGCTTCTGATAAATTGTGATCCCAGTCCACATAAAAATCTCCGTGGAGCAACAGGTAGCTGATCGGGTCAAAGTTAATGGAACCATGTATGTTTTCAGCGCCTTCGCCCCGGTGGCCGACTTCATAAATGAACAGTTCGATGGTAAGCGGAAAGGAGGGTGAGGCAATGAAGTTGATGCCGGTTGTATTTAATGGGATGCCGGCAAGCAACTCGCTCATCTGCTTGTGTGTGGAAATGTTGATGGCCTTTAATCCGACTGCATCCACCCCTTTCGAAATGGCTTGATTTGCAAGGGTATTGGCCTCTGCAATGTCAGCAGTGGCGAAATCCTGACGAATACCCCAATTGTTGTTTTCCTTCTTCAGACCACGCACAAAGGGTGAATTACCCGGAAGTGCATGGAGATATTCCAGGCCATGGAGATCTTCGGCACGATAATAGGGTCTTACATTGAATCCCTCATCGGTTTTCCAAATAAGTTTTTTTTCATAGTCTGCCCCCTTGAGGTCGGTCAGAATCTTTTCCTCCCAATACTTTGTGGAGATGGGAGGAAATTCGGAAAATAATTTTGTCTGTTCGTCGTAATCCATGACTGGTATTCTAATTTTAGCGGTTATTTAGTAAGGTTCAAGATATGACAGTTTTTCGGACCATAAAAGTAAAGCAAATTTAAAGAAATCCATAACTTTACGAAAAAAAATAGTATGATCCTTGCACTCAGTGGGGCTTCCGGTTTTATTGGCCAGGCCCTTATAAAGAAGATCCGGGAAAAGGGATGGAATGTCAGGATCATAAACCGTGATTCCTTTTCAATGCCGGATGATGCCTTTCTGAAAGAAAAAATCGAGGGAACCGACGCAGTAATCAACCTTGCCGGTGCCTCTGTTTCAATGAAATGGACCCCGGCTTACAAGCAGGAGTTAATCGACAGCCGGGTGAACACGACGCGAAAAATTGTTTCTGCAATCAATCAGGCCAGGCAAAAGCCTGCCGTTTTTCTGTGTGCATCTGCCATCGGGATTTATGATAGTCTTCATAACCATACCGAAGCCAGCACAGATTATTCGGATTCGTTCCTTGCGCATGTTTGCAAGTTATGGGAACTGGAAGCTTTGAAAGCAGAAACTTCAGCCCGCCTGATCATTTTCCGGCTCGGGGTGGTACTGGGTTCTTCGGGAGGCGCACTGGCAAAAATGTACAAACCCTTTAACATCGGGCTGGGAGCGAAATTGGGAAACGGAGATCAGCCCGTATCATTCATCCATCTGGATGACCTGACAGAAGCCCTGTTTTATTCACTGGAGAATATCGCCGTCAGCGGTATTGTGAATGCGGTTTCTCCCAACTCTTCCAACAATTATGAATTTTCTGATAAACTGGGGAAAGTACTGGGTCAACCGGTGTGGTTTACTATTCCGGCCTTTGCACTGAAAATGATATATGGTGAAGGCGCCCAGGTTTTGCTCGAAGGCCAGCGGGTTCTGCCGGATAAATTACTCAATGCGGGTTTCCGGTTTAAACACCCCACCATACAAAATGCCCTGATGCAGATTTACGGGTAAATAACCGTCATCTCCCTGATCAGCCTTTCAGCACCAGCTAACTTGTCGATCACGAAAAGACAATAGCGGATATCGAGGGATATGTTGCGGCACTGTGCCGGATCATAAACCATATCGCTGAGGGTCCCCTCCCAGTCACGGTCGAAGTTGATGCCGATAAGTTCACCATTTGCATTGAGTACCGGACTTCCTGAATTCCCCCCGGTGGTGTGGTTGCTGGCTATAAAGGCAACGTGCATGGTTCCGTCTTTATCCCCATAACGACCATAATCGCTGTTGATGAATAATTTTTTCAACCTGGGATCAACCCGGTAATCAAAAATCGTTGAATCCTCCTTTTGCATCACCCCTGCAAGCGTCGTGAAATAGTTATAACCAACCGCATCTGCCGGCTGATAATCATCTATTTTCCCGTAGGCCAACCGCAGGGTGGAATTTGCATCTGCATAAAACTTCCTCTCCTGGTGCATCTCCATTAACCCGGCCATATAGATCCGGTACAAACTATCAAGCCGGCCTGTATATAAAACCACAAGCGGCTGGATATCCTTTTCATTTCGTTCATAGATGCTGTTCATCAGCCGGAAGGCCGGATCTTTCTCAAGCTTTTTGAACCTTGAAACCTTATAAGAATCGAGAAAGGCAAGAATCCGCGACGAATCGGTAAACATCGATGCATCAATAAGTCCGGTGGTAAAGGCAACAAAATCGTTGTCATGCGAGGTTTTGATCTCAGCGCAAATGGCAGGTGTAAATTTTATATCCATATTGGTTCCCATCTCCCGAAGCATGGCCGACATTACTTGTTGATCGATGGAGGGCTGATAATTTTTATAGAAATCCCGGGTTGCGCGTTTTAATCCTGCGACTGCTTTATCGAGAACATCGGGCATTGTCTGTTTGTCGTTACTTAGTTTGACAAGTTGTCTGAACCCTGCCACATACCGAACCAGTTCAATGCCCTGCCCTGCCTCATTGATGTAGAGGGCAGACATATCAACCGGAAGGTAATCCTTGTAAGTGGATCTGAAGGCAGGAAGTAACCCTCCATACCGTGCTTTTCGCCCTGGTACCGAATCGGCCCATGCCTGAAACTTCTGTTCTCCCAGTTCCTTGTTTTTTACACCGTCCACCCGCTTTATCCCAATAGATTCTCCGATCATTTTCTTCCATCCATTGGCTATCCCATTGGCTTTTGAGGTGTACTGAATGCGAACCGGGCGGCTTTCATTCATGGCAGAATTCATCCAGTCAAGGCGCTGTTTCCGTAACCGGATCTTCAGTGGATTTTCATGATTGGCGATTAAATCAACACCGTCGGAGGTCAGGTACTCTTTTGTTCCGGCAGGATATCCCAGGACAAAGGTAAAGTCGTTTTTCTGGTACCCTTTCAGTGATATCGGGAGATGGTTTTTCGGGATATAGGGCACATTTTCAGCGGAGTAATCAGCAGATTCATTGTTTTTGCCGGCATAGATCCGGAAAATCGAAAAATCACCCGTATGCCTGGGCCACATCCAGTTATCAGTATCGCCCCCGAATTTCCCAATGTTTGATGGCGGAGCCCCTACGAGCCTGATATCCTTGAATACCTGGTTCACAAGCATATAATACTGGTTTCCATAATAAAATGGCCTGATCCGTGCCTCAAACCGGGTATCTTTAATTGCAGCTTTCTCGAGTTTATCAATGTTTTGTTTGATGATCTGTGATCTTTGAAGCTGATTCATGCCGGGTTCCACGCCTTCAAGCACCGCAGCAGTTACCTCCTCCATTCTGACCAGCAGGGTCACCGACAGCCCCGGACAGGGGATCTCTTCTTCATATGAGTTCGCCCAGAACCCGTTGGCCAGATAATCATGTTCCATCGAACTCTGTTTCTGGATGGCCCCAAGTCCGCAGTGGTGATTTGTCAAAATAAGTCCCTGGGGAGAGACGATCTCGGCTGTACAACCACCGCCAAATTGCACGATCGCATCCTTCAGACTGGATTTGTTAATGCTGTATATATCCTCTGCCGAAAGCTTCAGTCCGAGATCCTGCATTCGTTTGATATTCAGCTGCTCAAGCAGCATTGGGATCCACATTCCCTCCTCTGCAACAGCAAACATGCGAAACAGAATAAATATCAGGGTCAACAGACTGATCTTCTTCATTGTAAATTGAGTTGGAATTTTAAATAGCAAATCTTTTTCCCCATCTCCAGCCAACGGTTTTCATAATAGGTCTGGATGGTGGTAACAACATCACTGCTTTCGCTGTGATAGAGGTCGTCGGTGGCCCAAAGCAGGGAGTGGTTATACTCACGGATCACATCCAGCGTGTATGAAAAAAAGGAAGGATCATCGGTTTTCAGATGGATGATGCCCCCCGGAGTCAGAATGGTTTTGTATTTATCCAAAAAAAAAGGCGAGGTTAGCCGGCGCCGCTCTTTTCTGACCTGCGGATCAGGAAAGGTGATCCAGATTTCGGCTATTTCACCGGGTGCGAAAACCTGTTCAATGTGATCGACCTGGGTGCGGATAAAACCCACATTGTTCAGCTTCTGTTCCGAAACAGTCTTGCACCCGCGCCAGAGCCTTGCCCCCTTCCAGTCAATCCCCATGAAATTCTTCTCCGGGAATTTTGCCGCCAGTCCGACAGTGTATTCCCCTTTTCCACATCCCAGTTCAAGAACAATGGGACCGTCATTTCCAAAAAAGCGCCCATGCCAGTTCGACTGGAGTGTGTATTGTGGATAAAGATCGTTGTAAGAAGGCTGAAACAGATATGGAAAGGAAAGATTTTCCTGGAAGTGAATTAATTTCTTTTTCGCCACAAATCAACTATTTTTTTAGCAACCAGGCCCCGCTGAAATCACCGGTTTTTGCAGAATTGAGTAATTGCATGGCCTCCTCACGTTGTGAAAATGTACCAATTGTGACCCTGTACAAGCCGGTCTTTGACCGGTCATAAAGAGAGGCCTGGGTTCCGTTTTCCTTCAGCTCTGCAATGTATTTTTCAGCATTATCTTTCAATCTGAAAGCGCCGACAATGATCACAAAAGCGTCTTCGGTTCCAGCATAGACGATATTCTCTGATGAAGATTCAGGTGAAGTTTCATTCCCGGTAGTTAAATTCTGGTTGCCTTCAGCATAGACCGGCTCTGACAGCACCTTTTCTGCAGCCCGGTTAACTGCGGGCTCCCTGTTAAGATCCACCATTTCTTCGTTTGATCCCTGCTGTTCAAAAGCTGACGGGGCTGCATCAAACTGAACCTGTGAATCCGGAGTGGTTTGAGGTGCCTCCCTTTTCTCTACCAGTGAAGTAGAGGAAAATCGAGAGAACACCGAACTCAGGATTCCTGCATTGCTGTCAGGGGCATTCTGGCTTTTATCGTATTGGGTCACTCCGATCAGCGCGGCCACCCCGATTGGCAATGCCAGTATGGCAGCCCATTTCAGTGAACGCGGAAAGGATACTTTTTTTCCTGATGGAGTGGCTCCGGCCGAAACAAGATTCCGGTCACGGCTTATCATGGAGGTGTTCCTGCTGATGGGCGGAGAGATGAACGGGGTGAGACCGAATGCCTCCGGGAGTAAATTGGTTTTCTTATCCTGTTCAAACTGAACGTTCCCTTCCCTCCCTGAGTAAAGACGTCCCACGTCGGGGATGACAAATGATTTGCCTGCTTTTAAAGCCAGCCGGCATTCCTCAGCAAAATCATCAATCAGATTACAGGCATCCAGATACGAAGTCCCGAAGGAAGCTGAGACCGTATTGGCCAGAAGTCCATCATTCTGCTTAAGGTTGATATTGAAAAGAAGTTTTTTCGAGGGCGGCTGAAAAGAATGATGCACCGGATCAATGTGAGCCGGTGAATAATTGCCAATAAAGCCACCGAAACCCGGAATGATCACACAGTCGTGCACCGACAACAATTCTGCAATACAATTTCGGATGTCCATATACCTTTCTGTTAACAAAACGCTAAGATACAGGTTTATTGATGAACCTTTCAGCTTCTGTTAGTAATTTTTAATAAATCAGCCGGGGTGTCAATTGCAACACTCTCAAATTCTGTAACCTGTGTTTTGATACGCAGGCCATGTTCAAGCCAGCGGAGTTGCTCAAGCGATTCAGCCTTTTCAAGGGGTGTTTCAGGAAGAGAGACAATGTCTCCCAAAACTGAGGACTCATACCCGTAAATGCCAATGTGTTTATAGTAGATGGTTGCCGAAAGCCATGTGTTCTGATCCGCCCCGCGGGTATAGGGAATGGGCGAACGGCTGAATAGCAGCGCTGATCCTTTCCGGTCGATGGTCACCTTAACAACATTTGGATTGGACAGATCTTCCGGGTTTGAAATTTTCTTAATGAGGGTTGCCAGCTTAGCTTGTCCGCCTTCAAAACATCGGGCCAGCTGTTTGATCTGTTCTGGGTTGATGAAGGGTTCATCGCCCTGGATGTTGATGATGTAATCGTACCTCTCCCCGCTCTTCCTGAGTATTTCCACAATTTCATTACAGCGTTCTGTTCCGCTGCGGTGATGTTCGCTTGTCATGCAGACTCGTCCGTTAAACAACCCGACATGGTTGAATATGGCATCATCATCGGTTGCAACGACTACGCTGGCAAGCTCTTCGCAAAGGAGGGCCTGTTCGTAAACACGGCGGATCATGGTCTTTCCATCGATCACAACAAGCGGTTTTCCCGGAAATCGTGTAGAGGCATAACGGGCGGGAATGATGCCTAAAATTTTCATCTTTCAATCTCTTTTAGAAGGACCTTTATGGATGAGAGATTTCGGGTTTGTCTATGAAATCAATCCATGAAATTTTCATTAAAAAAGACCGTGCAGCTGGGCATTGATTTTTTCAATCACGGCGCCAAGGTCCTCAGGGTTTTCACTAACCTTCAGCGTGTCAGCATCGATGATCAGGAGTTTGCCCAATTTGTAATTTTCAATCCAGTCCTCATAGATTTCATTCAGGTTCTTGAGATAGTCTAGCCGTATGGCGTTTTCATAATCCCTTCCCCGCTTCTGTATCTGGTTCACCAGGGTAGGAACACTTGCACGGAGATAAATCAGCAGGTCGGGAGGCTGAATGAAGGTGCTCATGAGATCAAAAAGTGAACGGTAGTTTTCAAAATCGCGCGTACTCATCAGGTTCATTGAATGCAGGTTGGGGGCAAAAATATAGGCATCTTCATAAATCGTCCGGTCCTGTATCACGGTCTTCCCCGAATTTCGGATATCAACCACCTGCCTGAAGCGGCTGTTGAGGAAATATATCTGCAGGTTGAATGACCAGCGTTGCATGTCCTCATAAAAACTGCCCAGATATGGATTGGTATCTACATCCTCATAATGCGGATCCCAACCGAAGTGTTTGGCCAATAATCCTGTCAGTGTCGTTTTCCCGGATCCGATATTTCCGGCGATAGCAATATGCATAGGTTTTAATTTGAGATCAAAATTATAAAAAGGATTCAATCCTTCTGTAATAATTGCAGTATTTCATCCACATATTTCCGGTCATTCGAAAGCCTTGGGACCTTATGCTGTCCTCCAAGTTTGCCTTTACTTTTGAGCCAGTCATAAAAAGTGTTTGGAGGGACAATCCTGATGAGCGGTTCGGCCAGCATTAATCCGTTATACCGTTTGGCCTCATAATCGGAATTAAGCGATTTAAGCGCGGTATCCAGAGAACTTGTAAAAAAAGCAAGATCTTCGGGTTTCTTTTCAAATTCAATAAGCCATTCGTGGGCGCCTTTATGGTCACCCGAAAGATATATGGGTGCTGCCGTATACTCGGTTACAATGGCGTTGCTGCGATTACAGGCAATTGACATTGCCTTCTCGGCATTGTCAATGATTAATTCCTCACCAAAGGCATTGATAAAATTCCGTGTCCTGCCTGAGATTTTAATCCGGTAGGGATCGAGGGAGGTAAACTGAATCGTATCCCCGATCTGATAGCGCCATAACCCGGCATTGGTGGTTATCACCAAGGCATAGTTCGTAAACAGCGATACCTGTTCCAGGCTATATACCCTGGGTTGTTCCAGGCCAATCTCTTCAATCGGAATAAATTCATAATAGATGCCATAATCGAGCATCAGAAGCATATCATTTGCTTTGATCCTGTCCTGGATCCCGAAAAAACCTTCAGAGGCATTGTAGGTTTCGAGATAATTCACTTTGTCTGAAGGCAGGATTTGCCTGAACTGCTCCCGGTAAGGTAAAAAATTGACCCCGCCGTGTACAAAGAGTTCAAGATTTGGCCATACCTCGAGAATGTTTGATTTTCCTGTTAGTTTCAGTACACGCTTAAATAACAGGAGGGTCCAGGAGGGAACCCCGGAAATGTTGGTCACATCATGTTGGATTGTGGCTTTAGCCATCATCTCAATTTTGCTCTCCCATTCGTCCATCAGGGCAATGGCCAGGTTGGGTGTTCGCAGGAATTCCACCCAGCCTGGCAGGTTCTGGATGAGGATGGCAGAGAGGTCACCCTGGTAATACAATTCGTTATTTACCTCGGTGATCTGATGGGATCCGCCCATGGCAATGGCCTTCCCATCAAAAAGTCTTGTTTCTGAATGGTTGTTGCAATAAATGGAGAGCAGGTCCTTCCCTCCCTTAAAATGACATTCCTCAAGTGCTTCCTGGGAAACAGGAATAAATTTGCTTTTATCGCTGGTTGTTCCCGACGATTTGGCGAACCATTTTATTTCCGATGGCCACAGGATATTTTGTTCTCCCAGGCGCAACCGCTCGATCGATCCCTTCATCGAATCGTAGTCGAAAAGCGGAAGCCGCTTCTTGAACTGATCGGGTGTCAGGATCGATTTAAAGTCGTATTGCCTCCCCCATTCTGTATTGCGGGCAGTTGAAAGGAGTTTTCTGAGCCATTCCGTTTGAACTTCATGAGGATACTTCATGAACAGTTCAATTTGATGAATCCGCTTTTTCATCAGCCACGAAACAACTGCATTGATTAAGGCCATTGTACAACGCTTGATTAGAGTGACCAAAAATACGATTAAAAAGTATTTGTTACGTTTATTTTTGATTTATCCTTTGCCAGAGGATAATAATGTCGTATGTTTGCATAACCTAACATTTACTCCGGTATGCTTGGTTTGCAGGAGGAAAAACAGACTACTGAAATAAACTAACTATTTTACTGATTCAATGAAAATCCTTGTATTAAATTGCGGCAGTTCATCCATTAAGTATCAACTCATTGACATTTCCGCTGAAGCTGATCTTCAGGCGAAAGGGTTGCTCGACCGTATCGGTTTACCCACCAGCGAGCTCATCCACCAGGTAACCGGAAAAGATAAATATAAGCTCCTGCAGGAAGTTCCGGATCACCAGATCGGAATAAACCTCATCCTGAAAATTCTCAAGGATCCTGTTTACGGTGTGATTGAAGATGAAAATGAAATTGTTGCAGTCGGGCACCGTGTGGCACACGGAGGAGAAAATTTCAAAACCAGTGCACTGATTACCGAACATGTTAAAAAAGATATTGAAAAATGCATTGAGTTGGCCCCGCTGCATAATCCGGCCAACCTGAAAGGAATCCTATCCATTGAAGCCATTCTTCCAAATGTGCCTCAGGTTGCCGTGTTTGATACCTCTTTTCATCAGACAATGCCGAAGTTTTCATATCTCTATGCCATCCCGTATGAATATTATGAAAAGTATAAAATCCGCCGTTATGGTTTCCACGGCACATCACATAAATATGTTGCCCTGAAGGCCTGCCGCTTCCTCGGTAAGGATTTTCACAAAATCAACATCATTACGTGTCACCTGGGTAACGGATCCTCCGTTGCCGCCATCAAGCAGGGTGAATCGATGGATACCTCCATGGGCTTTACCCCGCTTGAAGGATTGATGATGGGAACCCGCAGTGGCGATGTGGACCTTGGCGTTCTCTTATTTATGGCAGAAAAAGAAAACCTTAGCATTGCCGATACCAATGCCATGTTCAATAAGAAAAGCGGTGTTTGCGGAATATCCGGCATCTCTTTCGACATGCGGGATGTGGAACAGGCAGCCGAAAACGGAAATAAACGTGCCCAGCTTGCTCTGGATATGTATGCTTACCGCGTAAAAAAATATATCGGAGCCTATGCCGCCGCCATGGGCGGAGTTGACCTGATTGTTATGGCAGGGGGCATTGGAGAAAACGATCAGGGGACCCGCCGTCGCATCCTGGAAGGCCTGGAATTTCTCGGGGTTCAATTTGATCCCGAACGTAATATGACAAGAGGCAAAGAGGCCATTCTTACCCGGCCAGGTTCACCGGTTGTTTCCATGGTGATGCCAACCAATGAAGAACTGGTCATTGCCATTGACACTTTTAATATTGTAACAAACGCTGATTATAAAATTTAATTTACCTGTTTATGGCGCCAATTAGTCTGTATATTGTAGAAGATGAGTTAATTATAGCACACGATCTGAAGGCCAAACTGACCAATCTCGGATATGAGGTGCTGGGCATTGACACCAAAGGAGAGAATGCGATTGAGAACATTGCCAATCTCCAGGAGAACAAGATAGAACCTGACATTGTCATTATGGATGTCAGGCTTGCAGGTAAAATGGATGGGATTGAAGCTGCCCGCATCCTTACAGAAAATTATAATTGCGGGATCATCTTCCTCACCTCCATGAATAAAAATGAGGTGTTTTCCAAATCATTTTCCCTGAAACCTTATGCCTATCTTTTTAAACCGGTAGATATTGACCAGATACGTGCCGCCATCGAGGTTGCAAATTACCAGCGCAACCTGGAAATAACCAATGAACGTATCATCTCTGAGCTGAAAAGTGAAATTGAGCAGCGTAAAAAGGTCGAAAAGGAACGTAACCTGCGTCTTCAGGAACGTATCCGTGCCGAGCAGAAGGTGAATCAACTGCTGAAACAAAAGCACCATATGGAGCTTGACCTGATCAACCGCGAACTGGCCACCTCATCCATCTTCATCTCTCAGAAAAACAAGATCATCGGACTGATCAAAAAGGATATCAACCGGCTCCTGAAAACGGAAAAGAACGTCACAAAGGTTGAGATCGCCAAGGTGCTGAAAACCATCGATGAAAATATTAAGTTTGATAATGACTGGTACCGGATCAAAGCACACTTTGAAAAAATACATCCGGGGTTCTTTGACCGCCTCAGGAAGAAATTCCCGCAACTTACACCCAACGATCACAAGTTGTGCGCCTTGTTACGCATGAACCTGAATACCAAGGAAATTTCTCATATCCTGAAGATAACGGCCCCCAGTACTGAAATCTCAAGGATCAGGCTGAGGAAAAAACTGGATCTGCCCAAAGGAACCAACCTTACACAATATATCTGCGAGGTATAAATAAAAAACGCGGCCGTGAGCCGCGTTTTTTGTTACAGCTTTTCAGCCATCTCATCGCTGATGGCCAGGGTATGAAAGACGTTTTGAACATCTTCATCCTCCTCAATGATATCAACCAGCTTGAGCACCTTGCGGGTGGCATCCTCGTCGAGGTTAACCGTGGTTTTCGGAATACGCTGAAGCGATGCGCTTTCAGGTTCAATTTTCAGATGTTCCAGCTTCTTGATCATGCTGCCAAAATCTTCCATGGCTGTTGTGATGGTGAAAAAATCATCCTCCAGGGCAATATCTTCTGCCCCGGCATCGATCATTTCCATCTCAAAATCATCCTGGTTTAAATCACCCTTCGGAACAACAAAGATTCCTTTGCGGTCGAACAGGTAGTTCAACATCCCATTCTGACCCAATTCCCCGCCGTGTTTGTTGAAATAGGCACGAATATTCGATACGGTACGCTGCAGATTATCCGTGGTGCATTCAACAAAAATGGCAACACCATGTGGGCCCTTTCCCTCATAAGTTGTTTCGAGGAGTGCAGCAGAATCCTTGTCGGCACCCTTGCTGATCGCCCGCTGAATATTATCCTTGGGCATGGAGGCTCCCTTTGCATTGGAAATGGCCAGTCTCAGGCGCGGATTTCCATCAGGATCGGCTCCGCCATCTTTTACTGCAATGGTAATGTCCTTGATGATTTTGGAGAAAATCTTCGACCTTTTGGCATCAATTGCTCCTTTTTTTCGTTTAATGGTTGACCATTTATTGTGACCTGACATAGGATGGCTGTTTTCTGATTAACAATGTAAAATTAATAAAAAAAGGTTCTCTTATCAAAACGATTGGTAAATTTGGGGTCGCAAACTTACGAAAATCCTCAGCTCGGGTGCAACGAAAAAACAGTTTATTTTACTTTTTTCTTATTGTTACTGCTTTATCGCTGTATCGCTGTGCCAACCCCGTTAGTCCGACCGGGGGACCAAAGGATACAGATCCGCCCAAAGTCCTGGGCTGTGAGCCGCCAAATTTTGGCGTTAACTTTAAAGAAGACAACTTCAGGATCGATTTCAATGAATTCATCAACCTGAAGAATCCCTCCACCGAAGTTTTCATCTCTCCTCCACTAAAAAAATCCCTGGACCCAAGGTTACGCGGAAAATCGCTGTTAATGAAATTTGATGACAGCCTGGTTCAAAATATCACCTATTCCGTCACCTTTGGAAATGCCATTGCTGATTTCACCGAAAACAATATTCTCAAGGGCTTCAACTACGTATTTTCCACAGGTCCCTTTGTTGATTCCCTCTCCCTGCAGGGGAGCCTGGTCAATGCATTTGATCACAAACCGCAAAAGGATGCCTACGTGGAATTGTATCTCAATAACAACGACACCCTTCCCCTCGATTCGCTTCCGCTGCATTTTGCTCCCTATTACCTGACGAAAACCGATGAGAACGGGAATTTCATTTTCAAAAATCTACAGGATAAACAATTTAAACTTGTCGCCCTGTTCGATCAGAATGGAGACCTGATCTTCAATCAATCAACCGAAAAGATTGCTTTCTTCGACAGCCTGGTCAAACCCTACTATATTGCCATGGAAAAGGCTGATACGACAAAAAAGGACTCTTCGGAATTTGTTCCTTTGAAAAATCCAAAGCCAAAGGTCGTTAATCCCGAATTGTTGAAAAAAGCTGATTCAACGCGTAAAGCCGATTCCGTAAATCGCATCAGGGCATTGTATCCTTCATATTCCCTGTTTCTTTTTGAAGAGACCGATTCCATTCAACGGGTGTCCAAGTCCGTTTCTCCATCCGAGGGAGTCGCCCTGATCATATTCCGTTTCCCGGCTAAGGACATCCGGTTCATCCCTTTGAATTTCGATTCCGTTGCGTCCTGGCACAAGGAGGAATATTTATCCAAAAGAGATTCTGTAATTCTGTGGGTCACGCGTCCCGAAACCGACTCTCTCATCCTCAAAGTGATGGCAGGCAATAATGTGGTTGATACTGTTATGCTGGATATTGCCAAAAAACTCCCGCAAAAAAAATCAGAGAAAAAGGGAAAAGTCACCCAGCTAGGCATTACCAATTCTGTGAAAGGGGCCGGGCTTAACCAGTTTAAAAATAAATTCCTGCTCACCTTTTCTTCTCCCCTGACCCGGTGGAATTTATCCAGGGTCCTCCTGGTTGACAAAAAGGACACGCTGCACCCGAAAATTGAATTTACCGACAGTTTGAGACGAATGGCTGTCGTTCAGCACAAATGGGGTGAAGATCTGCCGTATAAACTGATCATCCCCGACTCGGTTTTTTATGGAATTAACGATGTAAGTCATGACTCAATCCTGATGGATTTCAGAACCATGTCGGAGAGAGATTTTGGGAACCTGATCCTGACGATGAACATGGAGAAACGGCCCGGCCAATATATTGTCCAGTTGCTTGATGAAAAAGAGGTCATTCTCTACGAAGAGCATATAACCTCTCAATCAGGAAAAATCCGTTTTGATTATATGAACCCGGGGAAATATAAAATCAAAGCCATCCTTGACCGGAACAAAAACAGGCGATGGGATTCAGGGAACTACAAAAAGAACCTTCAGCCTGAAGAGGTCATATACTTTCCAAAGATCCTTGAGATACGCGCAAACTGGGATGTTGAAGAAACCTGGGATTAATGCATGGTGCACTGGTTGATGCAGTCAATTACATTCGCCAGAACGTTGGTCTTCAAGGAATATAAAATCATTTTGCCGTCGCGTTTTGAATTCAGCAATCCTTTGTTTTTCAAGATATTGAGATGATGAGATGCGGATGCTTGTTCAATGCTCAGCCGCTCATAAATTTCAGTTACAGTGAGTTCATTATTCACTGTAAGGAGATCAATGATAGCAATACGCATAGGGTGGGCCATTGCACGCAGTTTACTGGCAGCAAGTTCTAGTTTCTGAATGTCGAGGTTGGTTTTAGTCTTCATAGCGTGTGAGTTAATGTTTCTGTTACAAAGATAACAATAACCTTTCAATATATATGTACATATGTGAATTTATTTAACAAAGAGGTTTGTGAAGGCAAAACGAGTTCCATCAAACAAACCTTGATCACTGAGCTTTAGGTCAGGAATAACCAATAAGGCCATGAAAGACAGGGTCATATAGGGTGCTGACAATGAGCTTCCCATCTCTTTTGCCTTTTTATCCATTTCATCATACAGTCGTGCAACCTCAAATCCTTCAACTCCTGTCATAATCCCTGCGAATGGCAATGGCAGAATTATTTTTATTTCACCATCCACCAGGGATATGCCTCCTTTGGCCTCAATGATGAGGTTGATGGCAGTTGCAATGGATTCATCGTCCACGCCCACCGCTACAATGTTATGGCTGTCGTGGGCCACGCAAGATGCGATTGCACCTCTTTTCAATCCAATGTTATGGATGAAACCAACGGCCGCTTTGCTTTCATGATACCTGTTTTTAACGACAATCTTCAGAATATCGCCGGCCGGGTCGCTCACGACATTATTTCCGGCAATGGTGGGCATTACGACGATCTGTTCCGTAATCAGTTGTCCGTCAAAAGCCCCCTGAACAAGAAGCTGGCCCTTCTCAGGGTTAACGTGAATCTCTGAAGGCACTATTTTTCCTGTTTCAAATTTATTGAAGGGGACTTCAGAAACACTTGAGATCAAGGTTTTTCCGTTTTCTGCCACCTTCTGCCCATTGACCCATGTTGAAAGTACATTCATGTCGGTGAAGTTATCAACCCTTATTAAATCAGCAGGGTCACCAACCTGTAACAAACCAATATCCAGGTTGTAGTGCTTCACCGGGTTATAGGTACAGCAGCGTAAAACATTCATGACATTCATTCCCTTTGCAATGGCTCTCTTTATCTCCAGGTTGATGTGGCCTGCCACAAGGTCGTTGGGATGTTTATCATCAGAGCATAGCATAACCTGGTCAGGGTATTCATCGATCAAAGGGTACAGCGTTTCAAAATTCTTGGCCGCACTGCCCTCACGTATCAGGATGTGCATTCCATACCTGATCTTCTCATGGGCTTCTTCAAGGGAAAAGCATTCGTGGTCGGTAGAAATCCCGGCCCTTATATATTTTTTTGCATTTTCACCGATGACCCCTGGGGCATGCCCGTCCACAGGTTTTCCGGCCGCTTTTGCCAGGGTAAGCTTTGACATGACTTCCGTATCACTGAATAAAACCCCAGGGAAGTTCATCATTTCTGATAAATATTTGATTTCAGGCATCCGGAGCAGCTCACCAACTTCATCGGGCCCGAGAATGGCGCCAGCTGTTTCAAACGGGGTGGCCGGCACGCATGAAGGGGCCCCAAAATTAAATTTGAATGGAACCTTCTTCCCGTTCTCGATCATGAATTTCACGCCCGGAACGCCCAGTACATTGGCAATTTCATGAGGATCAGATACCGTACCCACAGTTCCATGGATAACTGACAGCCGTGCAAATTCAGATGGGATCAGCATGGAACTCTCAATATGGATATGGGCGTCAATCAGTCCCGGGAGGATAAATTCTCCGGAAGTTACAGGTTCTTCACGAATGGAGTCAATCCTTCCATCACGAATGACAACAGTTCCCTGGAAAATTCTTTTACCGACCACGTCTACAATATTACCCTGGATTTCAGATGAAGGACGGTTCATAACAGCTTAATTTAGGTATAAGGTTTATGTTTTTAATCAAACATTGTTTCAGCTTTTCACATGTTTCCCTGCAAGCTGTCCGCATGCAGCATCGATATCCTTGCCCCGGCTTTTCCTGATATTGACCACCATGTTATGCTTTTCAAGAAAAGCAACAAAAGCCTTGACGTTTTCAGGCTGTGATTTCACAAAGGGGGTCTCTTTCACCGGGTTGTACTCAATGACGTTGATTTTAACCGGGAAATTCCTGCATAAAGCTGCAAGGTCCCTGGCATCGGCTATGGAATCATTGAAGTTCCCGAACAGAATATATTCAATGGTTATTCGCTTGCCGGTTTTCTGATGATAATATTTCAGGGATTCAACAATCTCTTTGAGCGGGTGCTTCAGGTTAAACGGAATGATCTGGTTGCGCATTACATCCGTGGCGGCGTGCAATGAAAGGGCAAAATGATATTTTGGATCATCATCCGCCATTTTTTTGATCATTTTGGGGATCCCGACACTCGAAACAGTGATTCGCTGCGGCGACATTCCCAACCCCTCAGCCGAAGTGATCTTTCCGATGGCAGTCACCACATTTTCGTAGTTCAGGAAAGGCTCTCCCATTCCCATAAAGACAATATTCGTCAGGTGTTTTTCCCCACTGAACTTTTGATGCTGGATACCGGTCACCTGGTCAACAATTTCACCGGTAGTCAGGTTTCGCTTGAAGCCCAGCAAACCGGTAGCGCAAAATTTACATCCAAGCGCACAGCCTACCTGCGATGAAATGCAGGCTGTTACCCGGTCATCAGCCGGGATCAGCACCCCCTCGGCCAGAAGTCCGTCGTGCAGCCTGAACCCGATTTTAATGGTTCCGTCTGAACTTACCTGGTGCGCATCGGCAACGGCTGCATGAAATGAAAAATGATCCTTCAATAATTGCCGGGTGATTTTGTTGAGGTTGGTCATTTCGTCGAACGAACGACACCCCTTCTTCCACAGCCACTCATACACCTGGCCTGCACGGAATTTTTTATCTCCCTGCTGAACAAAAAAATGTTCAATCTCCTCTTTTGTCAGTGCCCTGATATCCGGGCTGGTTTCACCACTCATCTTTTTTCAGTACAACCGGCTTCATTTTTTCTTTCAGCGTTGATATTAACCTTTGCATGGTGGTATCTACCTGGAAGAGATAAAGGTCCCAGTTGGGATTATAGGCCGGATCAGTTTTATTCATCCATTTTTCTATCGGGAAGCGTGAAGTGCCCTTCAGATTGAAGTCAGTAAGCGTATACCGGTATTTGTTTTCCTTGAATTCCATTTTAATCTGGTAAACAACCAGCCCGGCATCCCTTCTCACGCCTGCCTTTTCATCCATATAATAAATTTTCAGCCGTCCAAGTCCTTCAACCTTGCCGTTCACCTTATCCTGCACTGAGTAGATCGACTGAGGGTTCAGATAGTAGTAGCCAAACCATTCAATGGCTTTGTCATAAAGATATGCCGGAGTTCCCTCCTGCTCTACCACGGCCCGGTACATAATTTTCTTTGACTCCGGATCGATGGGTAAGTTCGGTGACTGAACTTGTTGCTGGGCAAGTACCCTGGCGTTCATGGCCATAAGTATAAAGATAAAACTGAAAATGTAAGCGTAATGTCTCATATACATATATTTTGCTACATACAATATTAACGAAATTCTAATAAAAAAGCCCTGAAAATTCAGGGCTTTTTTTAACAAGATTGTCAACGATTAATACATGTCACCCATTCCACCCATGCCAGGATTCATTGGGGGCATGGCCGGTTTTTCTTCTTTATGGGTTGCAAGAACGCATTCGGTGGTCAGAAGCATGCTGGCAATGGAAGCTGCATTTTCAAGTGCAACGCGGGCGACTTTGGTAGGATCGATTACACCTGCCTGGTAAAGATTTTCATATTGCTCGGTACGGGCATTGAAACCATAGTCATCTTTGCCTTCCTTTACTTTCTGGATGATCACTGACCCTTCAAGGCCGGCATTTTCCACGATCTGACGAAGGGGCTCTTCAAGAGCTCTTCTTACGATGGCGATACCAGTGGTTTCATCTTCGTTGTCACCTTTGAGTTTGTCAAGTACCTTCTGTGCACGGAGGTAAGCAACGCCACCACCTGGGATGATTCCTTCTTCAATGGCTGCACGGGTTGCATGCAGAGCATCATCAAAGCGGTCTTTCTTCTCTTTCATTTCCACTTCAGATGCAGCACCAACGTAAATAACAGCAACACCACCGGCCAGTTTGGCGAGACGTTCCTGTAATTTTTCCTTGTCATAATCCGATGTGGTGGTTCCTATCTGCGTCTTGATCTGGTTGATACGTGCGGTGATATCGGCTTTCTTTCCGCTTCCATTGATGATGGTTGTATTTTCCTTGTCAATGGTAATTTTTTCAGCCTGACCGAGGTACTGCAGTGTAGCATCTTCCAGTTTGAAACCTTTTTCTTCACTGATGACGGTACCACCTGTCAGTACTGCGATATCCTCAAGCATCTCCTTGCGGCGGTCGCCGAATCCCGGAGCCTTTACAGCTGCTACTTTAAGGGTTCCGCGGATCTTGTTCACAACCAGTGTGGCAAGCGCTTCTCCTTCAACATCTTCGCTGACGATGATGAGTGGGCGGCCAGTTTGGACAACTTTTTCCAGGACAGGAAGCAGGTCTTTCATAACACCCACTTTTTTATCATAGATCAGGATATAGGGTGTTTCGTACACAACTTCCATCTTATCGGTATCGGTCACAAAATAGGGGCTGATATAGCCACGATCAAACTGCATACCTTCAACTACCTTCACCGTTGTTTCAATTCCTTTGGCCTCTTCAATGGTGATCACACCCTCCTTCTTCACTTTTCCCATTGCCTCGGCGATCATCTTTCCGATGAAATTATCATTGTTGGCCGAAATCGAAGCAACCTGCTCAATTTTCTCCATGCTGTCGCCTACCTGTTTTGTCTGGGCTTTCAGCGACTTGAGAACTTCTGCAACTGCTTTGTCAATTCCGCGTTTCAGGTCCATCGGGTTGGCGCCTGCTGTAACATTTTTCAAACCTGTTGTGAAAATTGCCTGGGCCAGAACTGTGGCTGTGGTTGTTCCGTCACCGGCCAGATCACTTGTTTTGGAAGCCACTTCCTTCACCATCTGGGCGCCCATGTTTTCAACAGGATCTTTCAGTTCCACCTCTTTTGCAACAGTAACACCGTCCTTGGTAACGATGGGGGATCCATACGATTTATCAATGATAACATTGCGACCTTTGGGGCCAAGGGTCACCTTCACAGCGTTTGAAAGTTCATCAACGCCTTTCTTCAACGCTTCTCTTGCTTTTATGCTAAAGATAATATCTTTTGCCATGGTTTTTCGATTTTAAAATGATTGTAATTTATTTATAAATGTTTTCAGATGATCAGATCACAGCAACGATATCAGATTCGCGCATGATGAGGTAATTCTCGCCATCGATGGTGATTTCAGTTCCGGCATATTTGCCATAGAGCACATTGTCACCAACTTTTACGGTCATGGGTTCATCCTTTTTACCTGGACCAACAGCAACAACAGTTCCTTTCTGCGGTTTTTCCTTTGCAGTGTCAGGAATGATAATTCCTCCGGCTGTTTTGTCTTCAGCAGCTGCCGCTTCAACCAAAACGCGGTCGGCCAATGGTTTAATCTTCACTTTTGCCATTTTACTTATGTTTTAAAGTTAAACAATACTAAATTCACCTTTTGAACAGGCTACCCAGATAAGTCACATTTTATGCCAAAGGAATTCGGTGTAAAAAATCTGGACATTTTTTCAGTTCCGGGCTGAATTAAAATAAAAATGTCAGACTGTGCTGACAATCTGACACTCTTTGAATAAATCGACAGGGAGATGTCCTATTTCTTTTGGGTCGGTGGAGCCTGGAAATCCTTGATCGGAGCAGTTTTGCTTTCATCAATCTGTTTTTGGATCTCACTTTGCATGGTATCGGCTTTTACCTGGTTTTTTGGAATGATAAAAACGGAGAAGAGGCTCAATAAGAGCAGTGTGACGGCAAGCGTCCAGGTGGCTTTTTCGAGAAAATCGGCGGTCTTGCGAACACCCATGAATTGATTTGAAGAAGCAAAATTCGAAGCCAGTCCTCCTCCTTTTGAATTCTGGACTAAAACAACCAATACCATCAAAACGCAGACGATCAGGATAAGAACGGAAATTAAAATGTACATAATGGTTAAGTATTTACGATTTCAGATTTTCAATTTGGGCCGCAAAGTAACGACTTTTTTCTTGATTAAGCAAGGATAATTTCTGGAATATATGAATGGCCTTAGGAATATTGCCTTGGGAGGCATATAATTTTGCCAGTGTTTCACTCACGATCTCCTCATCATCGAAGTTGCTTTGTGTCGAACTGTCCGACGGATTGAAAAATGCAGCTTTCGGCTTTGAAATTTTCGGCTCATCCAATATGAACTTGTCGATGATGGATTCTTTGGCTTTACTGGATAAAACAGCAGGTTCTTTCTGGGCATTTATTTCAGCAAGCCTCTTCTTTACGATAGAAATAAGTTCCTCTGTCGTCAAACGGTCATGCTTTACCGGCTTGGGATATTGATATGAACTTACCTCAACTCCCGGTTTTTTCACAGGGATGACAACCGGAACAGGTTCCTTACCCGGGTATTCGTCCAGCACGCGAAAAGTGGCCAGTTCCTGTTCGGAAATTGCACCGAACATTTCAGGATATACCTCCACCTTTGTATCCGTCAGCGGCAACACCTCCGTGCTCACGACAGCCATATCAGGAGTGGGCTCAGGCGTTCCGGATGCGGCAGTTATGGGTGAACCCGCCGTTTTGGGACCAGGAGGAACCGCATTGACCGTTTTATTTTTTGCAGAATCGATTAACTCCCTCAGTATCTTTCGGTCACTGGCATAGGCAGCTGCCTTTTTCAGCTGCAGGGGATATTGAAGATTTTCTTCCCTGAAGAGGTTATAGGTATACAACATTTGTCCCGACTGACAGTAGGGATAACGCCGTACAAGATCCTCCAGCATCTTTAAACTCTGGGCATTGGTCTTCCCTGGGTTTTTGACGAATTCGGAGAATTGTTGGCGGTTCATGGAATTAAACTCTTGTTGATAATTACCAGTTGACAACAGCCTTATTGAAAATATCCTGTACCAGCTGATCCGTGATATCTGCTATCAGGCCGTCCTGCACAGATGAAAGGTTGAATGAGCTGGCATAGTCCTGGTAACGTGTAAAGGATTGTTCCCAGTTTTGCTTGGTATCTGTTTTATTGACAAACTTTATGCTCACCACCACTGTAAGGCGGTTCAAGGCCGCTGTTTCATTTCCCTGGATGGCTACCGGCTGAACCGCATACTGGGTAATGATTCCGTCGAGGATAAGATCTCCACCACGGTCAACCAGGACAAGATTTGTTTGCGAAGTAAAGTAATCCCGCAGCGCATCCGTAAGGGTTCGGGAAAGCGTTGGCACTACCAGGGATGCATTGTTCTGAAAATAGGTGATGGATACTGTTTTGACACTCGGCGAAATGGATGCACCTGTAAATGAATAACTGACGCGACAGGCAGGGAGAAATAACAAGACAGGCAGAAGCAGGAAGAACACCCAACGCAGTGAGATCAACCAAGGTTTCCGGTGAGGTGCAGGAATCGGCATTTTTTTATTCATAAACAAAGATAGGCAATATTACTCGATGTCGTATTCCTTGATCTTACGGTAGAGGGTCCGCTCTGAAATGCCCAGCTCCTTTGCAGCATCTTTACGCTTTCCTTCATGCCTGGTCAGGGCCCGTTTGATGAAATCAATCTCCTTCTTTTCGAGCGACAGGGATTCTTCCACCTCAACCGGCTCCAGGATGGTCTCCTGGTCAGAAAACCGGTCTTCAGGACGGTGAACGATGATCGGCTGAACGGGCTCTTTTCCCTCTTCAAAATCCTTGTATAACCTTTTGATCAGGTGGGTATTCTCACCCAGGTTATTGCTGATGTCATCATCATTCTGCATCAGGTTCATCACAAGCTGCTTCAGGTCATTCATGTCCTTTTTCATATCAAAAAGCACCTTGTAAAGCAACTCACGTTCATTGAACTTTGACCCGTCTTCCCCCTTGTAGAGCACCGGAAGTTCACTCGAGAGTCCCTGCGGCATGTATTTGACCAGGTTTTCAGCATCGATCATCCTGGTTTTTTCAATGATTGAAATCTGTTCTGTCAGGTTTTTAAGCTGGCGAATGTTCCCGGGCCAACGGTAATTCTTGAGCACCTGCTGTCCTTCATCATCCACCTGGATGGCTGGCATCCGGTATTTTTCGGCTGCATCTGAGGCAAATTTCCTGAACAACAGGTAAATATCCTCTTTCCGTTCACGTAAAGCCGGAACAAGAATGGGAACTGTGTTCAACCGATAATAGAGGTCCTGGCGAAATTTACCGCTGGAAATGGCATCGGGGATGTTGACATTGGTCGCCCCTACCACCCTGACATTGGTCTTCAGCACCTTGGATGACCCCACGCGCATAAATTCGCCCGATTCAAGTACCCTCAGCAGCCGCACCTGGGTACCAAGGGGAAGTTCAGCCACCTCATCCAGGAAAATAGTACCTCCGTCGACTACTTCAAAATATCCTTTGCGTGCCTCATGAGCGCCGGTAAATGACCCCTTTTCATGTCCGAAGAGCTCCGAATCAATGGTCCCTTCAGGAATGGCTCCGCAGTTCACCGCGATATACGGGCCATGCTTGCGTGCGCTCAGCTGGTGAATGATTTTCGGGAAGAACTCCTTTCCCGTTCCACTTTCTCCGCTGATCAGCACCGTGATGTCAGTTGCTGCAACCTGTCGCGCAATGTCAATGGCCCGGTCAAGCAAAGGAGAATTCCCGATGATACCGAAGCGCTGTTTAATTGACTGAATATCCATACCGAAAGTTATCTGATCTGTGCGTTGAGCTGTGAATTCATGGCTTTGATGAGCCGTTCAATCGCTTTTTCTATTTCCTTATCTGTCAGCGTTTTATCTTTATCCTGCAGAATAAGACTGATTGCGTACGACCTCTTTCCCGGAGCAATTTTGTCTCCTTCATAGACATCAAATAGCCCTACTTTTTTCAATAACCTTTTTTCTGTCTGGAGGGCTAATTTTTCTATTTGGCTAAAGGTGATTTCCCTATCCACGAGCATGGCAAGATCACGTCTGACTTCCGGAAATTTAGGAATCTCCTGATATGGTGCTACTTTTCCCGGAACAAGTGAAAAAAGCAGATCCCAGTTCACCTCAGCATAAACCACCGGTTGTTTGCAATCGAATGCAGCTAAAACGGGGCTGCTGATGTGTCCGATGTGAAGGATTTTTTTCCCGTTGACTGAATAAGAGAGTCCGTCTGCAATTTGTTTTGATCTGAACGGCTCAATCACCCAATGGTCCTGTTTGACGGCTAGTTTTTTAAACATCGCCTCCAGCATCCCTTTCAGGTCAAAAAAATCGACCGGTTTATCGCCAATATTCCAGTTTTCGGGTTGTGAACGACCCGTGATCATTATGGCCAGGTGATTCTCTTCATGATATCCTTGTACGGGATCATCTTTCTCACTGACGGTTGAATATACCCTTCCGAATTCAAACATTTTAAGATCGCCGTTCTTCCGGTTCTGGTTAAAAACAGTGCTTTCCAGCACCCCATAAAGCAGGGTCTGCCTCATAACATCGAGGTCACGGCTGGTTGGATTCAACATCTTAACGCTATGCTGTACCGGAAAATCAGCATTGTCAGCATAATAGACAGACCGGGTAAGTGAGTTATTCATTATCTCATTGAAACCATTGGCTGCAAGCCAGTTGGCAACCATATTCTGAGTTTTCTCCGGATCCGGGCTGTTGGTGTATGAAAGCGATGACCGCACCTCATCCAGGGTCTCAATATTATTGTATCCATAAACCCGCATGATCTCCTCTATCACATCGGCCTCGCGGGTCACATCCACTTTAAAGGCAGGTATCTGCAGCCGGAGTCCCGATCCTGATTCTTCAAGGAGCTGGATTCCAAGGTCAGTCAAAATATTCGCAACCACGTCGCGGGGAATTCTCTTCCCGATCAGGTGATCGAGGTTGTCATACGAAAGTTCAACCGTAGCAGGTAAAATTGTACTGGGATAAATGTCAACAATCCCGGATGAAATTTCTCCACCGGCAATCTCCCTGATCATCAATGCCGCCCGTTTCAGGGCCATAACCGTAATATCGATGTTGGCTCCCCGTTCAAAACGGAATGAGGCATCGGTTTGCAATCCATGGTAACGGGAGGTTTTGCGAACATGCACCGGATCAAAATAGGCACTTTCGAGGAAGACACTCGTAGTTTCTGCTGTCACTCCCGATTTTACCCCGCCGAAAACTCCGGCAATACACATGGGTTCGGCGGTATTGCAGATCATCAGGTCGTTGGCAGAAAGTGCACGTTCAACATGATCGAGGGTGCTGAACTTCGTTCCTTCAGGGTACTTTTTAATGATCACCTTCCCTCCTTCAATCTGGTGACTGTCGAAGGCGTGGAGCGGCTGACCCAACTCCATCAGGATGAAATTCGTGATATCAACAATGTTATTTATAGGGCGTAATCCTATGGCCAGCAGCCTGTTTTTAAGCCAGCCGGGAGATTCCTTCACTGTAATGCCTGAAACTGTGATCCCTGAATACCGCGGACAGGCTTTGGGATCTTCGATGATCACCTCAATTGGCATGGTGTGATTATCAACATTGAAACCCGACACATCAGGAAACAGGAGATGTTTAAAACGAGAAGGATCGCTATGATCCTTGCCAAAATTATTCACCACCGCAACGAGATCGCGTGCCACACCAAGATGTGAGGCGGCATCGACCCGGTTCGGGGTCAGTCCGATCGTAAAAACGACATCTTCCTCAACTTTGAAATATTCACTGGCCGGCATCCCAACCTGGGCACCTGGTTCGAGAACCATGATTCCTGCATGGGATGAGCCAAGTCCCAGTTCATCCTCCGCACAAATCATCCCTTCAGATACCTCTCCCCTGATTTTAGTACGCTGGAGCGTTAACGATGCATCATTGAAATACAGGGTTGTTCCAAGGGTTGCCACAGCTACCTTCTGACCTTTAGCCACATTTGAAGCGCCACAAACTATTTTCAGTGGTTCTCCGGTTCCAATACTGACCGTTGTGAGACTCAAATGGTCAGAATTGGGATGTTTTTCACAAGTCAGCACTTCACCGATCACCACCCCTTTCAACCCTCCTTTTACAGTCTGGAACAGATCCATGCTCTCCACTTCGAGACCACACCCGGTTAGTAATTCCGCCACCTTGTCAGGTGAGAGATCGGCATCATGATATTGCTTTAACCAATTAAATGAAATTTTCATTCGTCTTACAGATTAAGGGAACAAAAGTAAGAATAAAAACAATGATTTTCAGGAAATCAGTCCCCAATTTTGCTGATTGAGGTCCATCTGGGCGAGATGGCGTGCCAGAATGTCATTTTCTTTTTTACTGAGAAGGGGATCATGCTGAATGATTTCAGAGGCTACATTCCGGGCATATTTCAATATTTTTTCATCTTTTACGATATCGGCGATCCGCAAATCCAGGATCCCGCTTTGCTGGGTTCCCTGAAGATCACCAGGCCCCCGGAGCTGCAGGTCCGTTTCCGCAATTTCAAATCCATCCGAAGTGCGCACCATGGTGGCGATCCGTTTACGTGCTTCAGCTGAAAGTTCAAACCTGCTCATCAGGATGCAATAGGACTGGTCGTCTCCCCTGCCTACACGGCCCCGTAGCTGATGAAGCTGCGAAAGGCCGAACCGCTCTGCGTTTTCAATCACCATTACCGAGGCGTTGGGAACATCCACCCCCACTTCGATTACCGTGGTGGCCACAAGGATCTGGGTTTCCTTCGCCAGGAAGAGTTTCATGGCAGCCTCCTTCTCCTTCTGTTTCATTTTGCCATGGACCATTCCCAGTTTATAATCGGGAGGTGGGAATACTGTTACAAGATGATCAAACCCTTCCCCTAAATTTTTCAGATCAAGCGTTTCCGATTCCTGGATGAGCGGGAAAACAATGTATACCTGCCTCCCCTCTTGTATTTTGGTCCTGATGAAACTGAACACCTTGTCCTGGTCCCGGTCATAAACATGCTTTGTCACGATGGCTTTACGGCCTGGGGGCAATTCATCGATGACCGAAGTGTCGAGGTCTCCATAGAGGGTCATGGCGAGGGTACGGGGAATGGGTGTGGCCGTCATGACCAGCACGTGGGGGGTGATGATGTTTTTTTCCCAGAGTTTGGCCCGCTGGGCAACTCCGAAACGATGCTGCTCATCGATCACCACGAATCCAAGCTGCCTGAACTGAACGTTTTCCTCAAGAAGGGCATGTGTCCCAATGAGGATCTGAACTTCCCCTTCTTTGAGCTGCTGCAGTATTTCACGACGGATGGCAGGTTTCGTTGAACCTGTCAGTAACTTCACGGTTACATCCAGCCCGGTAAGCATCTTTGAAATCGTATTGTAATGCTGGTTTGCCAGGATCTCGGTCGGAGCCATCAGGCAGCTCTGATAATCGTTATCGAGGGCAATAAGCATGGTCATCAATGCAACAAGGGTCTTTCCGCTGCCCACGTCGCCCTGGAGTAACCGGTTCATCTGGGTTCCGGAACCCAGGTCGGCCCTGATCTCTTTGATTACCCGCTTCTGAGCGCCGGTTAGTTCGAATGTAAGGTGTTGATGGTAAAACTGATTCACGTATCCCCCAACCTTTAAAAACCGGTGACCTGCCTGTTTTTTGAGCCTGAGCGACCGCTGCCTGGCCAACCGCAACTGAATGAAGAACAGCTCCTCAAACTTCAGGCGGGTCTGAGCCTTCTTAAGTAATTCGGGAGAACGCGGAAAATGAATATTTAAAAATGCCGCCTCACGGTCTATTAACCGAAGGTTCAGCAGGATCTCCTTGGTGAGATTTTCGGAGATGAAAAATTTCTCATGAAGGATCAGCCCCTTGATCAGTTTTCCGATACCCCTGGAATCCAACCCCTTTGATTTCAATTTTTCAGTGGAATTATATACCGGCCTGATGATCTCATTAAGCGGAACAGGCCCGGTCGGAAGGATCTCCAGTTCAGGATGGGAAATATTCCAGCGTCCGTTAAACAAACTGGGTTTCCCGAAAACAACATATTCCTGTTGTGCCGACAGCATTTCCGACACCCACTTTATTCCCTGAAACCAGATGAGATCGATTTCGCCGCTTTCGTCCCTTACTGTCGCGACCAACCGCTGATGACGGGGTGCCCCAATGATCTGCATCCGGACCATCCTGGCCTTCAGCTGGATATAGGATGAATCGCTGGTGATATCAGCAATACGATAAAATTTACTGCGGTCAAGATAGCGGAAAGGAAAAAAGGTCAGGAGCTCACCAAAAGTGAATATATTCAACTCGCTTTTAAGAAGTTCAGCCCTCGAGGGTCCGACCCCCTTCAAATATTCAATCGGTGTATCGACAAAGGATGTCGTCATGAAAGTTTGTCAGTTAACAGCAAAAGTAGAAAATTTGCCCCAGCCCGGCTGGCTGCACCGGAATAAAAAAAAGCTGTCCCGGTTTACAGAGACAGCTTCCTTGGATTTAGCTTTTTTATCCCGATCGCAGGATCAGTGATCAGTTTAGTACTCCCAGAGATTTGATTCAAATTCAAACAGGTTGTTCTTGGCCTTTTCAGCCTCCAGGAGTGCATCTACACCGGTAGCATATTCATTGATCGCCCGGTCATAAACATTCTCCTCCTTGTAAATATAGCTGGCGAACATTCGTTTCATAAATACGTCATCGTAGGTCATTCTCCCGGCTGATCCGTTTTTCATGTTGAACATTTCATTCTTGGCAAAAAGGTTGCGGCATTCCGGGAAATAGATCCAGAAGAGATTTTTTTCAAATCTTTTTTCGCCGGTATTTTTATCGATCTCATCAATCACCGGGCATATTCCAAGTATCCTTACCTCCATAACCGATCTTTGCCTGTCTAAATACCAATCTTCTTTTATCTTCAGTTTCTTAACATTGGCAGGGTCAAATTCCGTTTTAATCACGGTATCGAATAAAATGTCAGGATTATCGGGGCGAGGCAATCTCACGGTATCCGAACGCTCCATTTTGTCGAGAAGCTCTTTATAGGTCAAAGGGACCAGGAATTGATCTGATTCGCTGGAATAGGCCGTTACAGTGCCCTCTTTCAGTCCATCCATGATGATCTGAACAAAACTGCGCCAGCTGTTCTGAGGTTTTTCGGGGAAGTAAAATGGCTGGTTCATCTTTTCGCGAAGATCCATTACCCTCCATTCCCTGCGGGTCCATACAATATCGGCTTCCCGGAGATAGGGATAAGGGATAGGCTGAACCTGGGTAATGGCGGTTTTATCATATACACCATCCCTGGGAGGGCCTTCCAGGACCTGTGCGTAGGATGTAAGGCTGATTCCTCCTAAAATCAGGGAGAACAGAACCAGGACAAGTGCTTTTTTCATATTACCTCCTTATGGATATTATCAGTTCAATTTCAAACTAAGACTGGTATTGACTTTACGCGAGCCATCCGGGCCTTTAACATACACATCGTCAAACCATATACGCTGTCCCCGGCGGGCATTGTTGATGATCTTAAGAATTTCAGGAGAAAGCCTGTTTCCCTGAACCTTTACATCATTTCCTTCACCTGCTGCGGTTGAAGTAGAAAAAACAAAAGATGTTACGGTATAACGAAGGTCGAAGTCAAAGCCGGCAGGCATTTCAGGCAGAAGCATCGGGCTGGCAAGCAGCAGGCTTTTTGAAATGAATCCCTCATTCTTTCCTGCAATTTTTATTAAGGGATCGGGTACGGTTTTCAGCCTGAATTTATAGGATCCCATATTTTTGGATTTCCCTGAAAAAACTGCATTTACGCTGATAACAGCTTCCCGGGCTCCTGTGGGTGTCAGATTTGAAACGATCCAATTTTTGCCCTCCTGGCGGATACTCCCGGTGGAGATCGTGGGAACGATCCGTTCGGGGCCACCCGGAACACTGATTTCAACAGGATTGTCCACTCCGATATAGAAAACATTCATTTTGGTCGGGGAGATCGTTATGGCAGGCCTGGCTACGATAAACTCATCCTTGAAATGGAAGGTCATCGTATCTCCAAGCGGGCTTACCACTTTAATGATCCCGGCAAATTTCTTTAATCCTTCGGATGACCCCCCCAGTTTCAGAATCACCAAACCATTGGATCCTTCCAGCGGAGTTGCATTTTTAAAGTTGCCGGGGGTCAGTGAATCAGATCCCAGGGCATAGCGAACATCGGGATTCTGTTTGGTATCATAGGCGCCGACGAGAATTTCCGCCTGATATTCTTCCCCCAGGAAGATATAACTGCTTCGCGGAATCACCTTGGCCTGAATTTTATCAAATTTGAAGTTCAGGGCATCAATGGAACCATACAGGTTATTGACTACGTCAAACTCGGCATTGAACACTTCGGCTTTCATTTTATTCAGGATGGTCACTGTAGCAGCCAGGATGGTGCGGTAAAAATTATGCATTTCCCAGTTCTGTTTGGCGCCGTCGGCATCATAAAAGGGTCCTTCCGTGTCCATTCCAAGCTTTATCGAACCCCTGAATTTGGGATCAACCAGCTCAAGCATTTGCTTTTTATAGTTTTCAACTTTAGCCTTCAGAACCTTTGATTCGCCACCTGAGCCATCAGTAGAACTGCCAATAAAGAACCTGGTTGGTATATCATAATTGTCCTTTCTTTTGGCATTGCGCAGATTCAATTTTTTGGCTTCTTCCAGGGAGGCCAGTTTATCGGTACGCATGATCACCACATACTTGATGCTGTCAATGTATTTGGCAAATTTATCAGAAAGGTAATGCGCCTTCTGGGCATTCTCCCAATAAGGACCAACTTTATTCGGATTTAACTGGTATTGGATCTTGAATTTTGCATAGGTGTTGTCCAGTTTCTTCGAGAAGTTTTCGTTGGTGGTCTCCATACTTTCATTGACCACAAGAAACGCATCCAGGATTTGTTTCGAGACGTTTAATGCGAGCAATGCCGTAAGAACGAGATACATCATCCCGATCATTTTTTGCCTCGGTGTCTCTTTATATCCAGCCATCTAGTTATATATTTTAAACAAGTAAGTTAATCCTGATTATTTTCCACCAACACTCATGGCCGAAAGCATGTTCCCATAAACTTTGTTAAGGGCAACGATGTTCTTGGTCAGGTTGTCAACCTCAACTTTGAATTTTTCCGTATTGGACAAGGATTCATTCAGGTTAACTGCGAATTTGTTCATCAAGGTATTCAGGTGCTTTGTGTCTTCCATCTGCTGGCTTGATCCCTGTAGATGAAGCTCATACAAGGCATTGAGCGCAGATAGGTTGCTGGAAACGCGCTGGAGTTCCTTATTGTAACTGGCACCACCGGTTGCGGATGCATTCAGCGTCTCCGCAGTTTTTGACAGCAGTGCTGCAGATTCATTATATTTTTCAACAAACTGATTGGCTGCCGATGTCACTTTTCCAATACTTGCTGAGTATGCTTTGTTTGCAGAAAGATCTTCTTTCAGTGATTCTCCCACCTCGCTGAATACCATAGAGAGACTGGCTGCACTTTTGGAAGTGGATTTGATATGCGTTAACTGTTCCTGTGATGCGGTCACGCTCTGCTCCAGTGTTTGCGAAACTTTGCGGTATGAATCGTTCAGTTGTGTTGCCGACTCAGTGGCAGTTCTCATTGTGGAGATGTACTTGTCATTGGTCACCGAAGCATCTGAAATATTCGACAACTTCGAGGTGGTATCTGAGAGCTTGGTTAATCCAGCACCCAGGCTTGCAATCAGTTCAGGACCAATTTTTGCCTTTTCAAGCATTTTATCCAGTTCCTGGGTAACGGTATCTGTTGAATTGAAAGCCTTCGTCGGATCAACATCATCGTTGTGGTAAATTCCGGCCAATTGAGGATAAACCAAACTCCAGTCGGGCTCCACGTGGGGCGGTTCAAATGCAGAAAAGAAAAAAATGAGCGACTCTGTCCCTAAACCGATGATGAGCATGATATCAGCACCGGTGTAATGATTGATTTTAAACAACGCACCAATAATAACAACAGCGGCACCCCAGCCATAGAGCTTGGCCATAAAGTTCTTATAATGCTTTGTTTTAACAAAATCGAGTAAAGCCATGGTCAGAAAGAATTAAATGTTAATGAAGAAGGTTAGTTTTTGAACTATCTGTAAACTTTGGAAGCCCTTGCAGGGTTATCATCACGTTGACGGCCAAGGTAACTCTGCACACAACGGAATCCCACGTAACATTTTGCTGTGTCCTGGTATTCATAGGAACGGGTTGAAACACGAAGGAAATAAGCAACATCTTTCCATGATCCACCGCGGGTTACTTTACGCTTCAGTGCGGGAGGATCGGCATCCTTGGCATTGTATTTATAATCGGGGTTCAGATCCCAGGAAAAATTGTATGAGGAGGGATGAAACGCGGTTACCGTCCATTCTGCAACGTTGCCAGCCATATCATAAAGGCCGTAATCGTTGGCGGGGTAGTGAGCGACAATGACTGTCGTTGCGCCCCCGTCGGCTATATAATCACCGCGCATGGGCTTGAAATTAGCCAGGAAACATCCTTTATCATTCCTGGTATAGGGACCACCCCAGGGATAAGGATTTCCGTCATATCCGCCACGTGCGGCCCATTCCCATTCACCTTCAGTAGGCAGGCGGAAATCACTGATAAAGGTTTCACCTTTTTTCCCAAACAGGAAACTGTTCTTTACCTGGGTACGCCATATACAGAAGGCGTTGGCCTGGCGCCAATTTACACCAACCACAGGATAGTTGTCATAGGCAGGATGCCAGAAATATTTTTCAGTGCTCGGATCGTTGAATGAGTATGCATAATCATGAATCCAGCAGAGGGTATCAGGATATACATTCAGCACCTCTTTACGTACATAAACTGAGCGATCTTTCAGTCCCTGCGGACGATTGGCGAGTCCAGCCTCCTTGGGATCCGGCTGTGCCGTGTAATCTTTGCGTGAAGCAGCCTTCAGGTCAACAAAATAATATTCAAAGTAGAGTTTACGGGTATCAATCTCCTTTCTTCTGAAGTAACGCTCATTTTCAGGAAGATATAATTGAGCGAGGGCATCGCGGACATCCTGCTGATCGGAGTTCCATTCAAGTTTGCTTTCCCAGTTCAGGAAAGGCGGATCAAATTGTTCACCGGTCTTCTTGTTTTCTGAAATAAAATAGAGTTCCGGTTTGGTTTCTCCAAGAATCCTTCTGGCAATTGAATCTCTCACCCAGTAAACGAACTGACGATATTCATTGTTCGTTATTTCAGTCTGATCCATGTAAAAGGCCTGAACAGTAACTGTTTTAGGGTTGTTAAGCTGGGCGTAGGGCATATCCTCATCGCTTACACCCATTGTGTACGAACCCATGGGAACGTAAACCATACCAAACGGATCCGGAGAATAGTATCGCTTTCGGTTTTTTACTCCCGTAAGCTCACCACTTCCTGAGTTACCGCAGCTTCCAAGGAAAATGAGCAAGGCGGAATAAATGAGCAGTTTTTTCATTTGTAGTCCGATTAATGGATGAAAATAAACGCTACGTATTAAGATTTATTATGCTAGAACAACTGTTTTCCTAAATCAAAGCGGCAAATTTACACTTTTTATCTTATAAGAAACGTGTATTTCTGTAACTTTTCCTGAATTTATCGATGTCAATTTTAAAGCAATAACTCACCATAATTTCAACGCTCCCACTATTATATTTGCTGAGTGCAGAGGTACTGATATCATAGGCAATCCCAACACGAAGATTCTTAATATTAACGCCAGCCAGCACCGAAACTGCATCCTGCAGCCGGTATCCGAGGCCCCCATAGAATTTTTTGTTATACAAAACCAGTGCGCTCAGGTTGAATTGAAACGCAGCTCCATCATACATCAGCAGGACAGACGGCTGCAGTTCAAACGCAGGGTTGTTTGGTAATATCCACTCATATCCTCCTCCGAGATAGTAGGTGCGGCGATACTGATATGCAATTTTTTTTGCTTTGGATTGTAACAGGTTGTCGGCCGAGAATCCTATGTAATACTTTTCGGGAACCTTATACAGGATGCCGGCACTCATATCGAAGCCCATATCGCTGGTCTTTCCCGACATATCCCTAAGAACCGGGTCTTCAGATAAATTGCCCGGTCCCTGGCCCAGATCCAGCTTGGAAAAATCGTAGGTGCCATTTTGGAAACCCACCTGCAGGCCAAATGACAAATCACCATTACCGGCCTCCATCTTATAGGCGTACCCGATCTTTAAACCGATATTCTTGTAAAATCCCAGTTTATCCTGATAGAGAGAACCCCCGATTCCACCGTGCAATGCTTTGATCGGTGAATCGACGGTGAGCAGAAATACCTGCGGGGCTGTCTGAGATCCATCGGGATCCTTAAAGCCGATCCATTGCTGACGAACGAGCCCGGTGGCACAAATACCGCCATTGTTTCCAGCAAATGCCGGATTAATGGCCATGTTAGTAAACATGTAATGCGTAATGAGCGTGGGTTGCTGCGCAAAAATGGAAGAACTCCACTGAAAACACAGAGCAAGCAGGATAAAGATAAATTTCATCCTGAATTTGGTTGGATATTCAGATGTAGACAACGTCAATAACGTATTGTTAGGTTCAATGGAAAAACGGGATAAAAGTACATCAATTTTTATTACGACCATCAAGGCACTGCCAATTTAAACTCAGTCAAATCAACGGCAGATCCGGAAATTTCCGGGAACCGTTTTCTTATACCGTATTTTACAAAAAATGTTTCATATAAACGCAATTTGTTAACTTGCATTGTTCTCCAATCAAATATCTTTGTTTTCTAATCAATCATCACTAATACTGCGTGTATGTCATTCATTCTGATCAAGGAAAAGCCATTTACCCGCAAATGGTTCATTTCCTATAGCCTGATTATTATCGGGGCATTTATACTGGCAACCAGTTTTGTGCTTTTTATAACGCCCTATAAAATTGTTCCGGGGGGCGTATATGGGATTTCAATCGTCCTGCATTACCTGTTCGGCACTCCGGTGGGGCTTGTTGCTCTTTGCTTTGACATCCCGTTGACTTTGATCGGGATCCGGTTTTTAGGCCCACGGTTTGGCATGAAAACAGTCGTCGGATTTTCACTTACTGCTCTCTTCAATGACACCCTTACATATTTCTGGGGCTTCGAACCCCTTGTACAGGGAGATGCCCTATTGTCATCCATTTTCGGAGGGGTGCTCGCCGGGGTCGGGCTTGGCCTGATATTTAAATCAAAGGCCACTTCGGGAGGAAGCGATATTGTGGCCATGATCCTGGCCAAGTATACCAGGCTCCCTCTTGGAATGCTGATGATTTATGTGGATTCTGCCATTGTGCTCATCGGGCTGCTCGTATTTCAGGACTGGAAGATCCCGTTATATTCCTGGATTGTTATCTTCATTACCGGCAAGGTGATCGATGTGGTTCTTGAAGGCGTCAGCTACGACAAAAGTTTGTTCATCATTTCCGATAGAAGTGAGGAAATCCGGGATAAGATCATTAACAACCTCGACAGGGGCGGAACCTTCATCGATGGAAAAGGGATGTTCAACAATGCCGACAAAAGAATCATATTCACCGTGGTAAGCAGGCGTGAACTGGCCCTGCTGGAGGAATACATTCACGAAATCGATCCAAAGGCCTTTCTTACCGTAACCGACGCCACCGAAATACTGGGTGAAGGATTCAAGTCCCTGAAGGAAAAGGTAACTACCTGAAAAGCTTCATGATATCCTGCCCGTTTGCAAATATCAGCAAGCCAAAAAGAATAACCATTCCGGCAATCTGGGCATACTCCATGAATTTATCGCTTGGCTTTCTGCGGAAGATGATCTCATAAAAAAGAAACATCACATGTCCCCCGTCTAGCGCGGGAATTGGAAGGATATTCAGAATGGCCAGCATAATAGAAAGGAATGCGGTCAGCGACCAGAAGGCGGACCAATCCCAGGTGGAGGGGAAGATGTTGCCAATCGTGATAAATCCGCCCACCGATTCATATGCTTTTTCCTGGGAGAATAACAGTTTAATGGATTTGATGTAATTGCCTGCACCGTCAAATGCTTTCACCACCCCTGCCGGAATGGCTGTAATAAGGTTATAACTTTTCTCCCTGAAGGCAAAATAATTGGCCGGTCCTTTGGGATATACCCCGATCAGGCCGGCTTCAGGAACCTGGACCTGCAACCGGAGGGTATCCTTCGCCCTCACAACAACCACCTTAACTTTTTGATTTTTATACTGTTGAATGCAAGCCCTGAACTGATCGAAATAGACCATCAGGGAGTCGTTCAAACCGATGATCCGGTCGTTGATCTGCATGCCGCCCGATTTGGCCGGTGAGCCAACAGTAAATTTTCCCGCTTCGAAAGGGAACCTGATGGCAATGAAATCCGGTGACTTTTGCTTGATCAGCTTGCTGATGAAATCGTTGGGGACCGGAATATCGAGTTTCTGGTCGTTCCTCAGCACCTGAACTGTTTTTGCCTCTTCGAGAATGATGGTCTTTGGAATAGCGGCAAAATCTTCAACCAGCCTGTTATCAACAGAAAGAATATGGTCCCCGTTGCGCAATCCCATCTGATAACCCAGGGAATCAACGGTTATTCCATATTTTACCTCTTTGGTCGGCAGATATTGCTCCCCCCAAACAGACAGCATGATGATGTAAATGCCAATGGCCAGAAGAATATTGACTGTGACTCCGCCAAGCATAATGATCAGACGCTGCCATGCCGGTTTGGAACGAAACTCCCATGGCTGGGGTGGAAGCTTCATTTGCTCTTTGTCCATCGACTCATCGATCATCCCCGAAATTTTCACATAACCTCCCAGTGGAACCCAGCCCACGCCGTATTCCGTATCGCCTTTTTTAAATTTAAACAATGAAAACCACGGATCAAAAAAGAGATAAAATTTCTCAACGCGTGTTTTAAATATCCGTGCCGCAATAAAATGACCAAACTCATGAAAAATGACAAGAATGGATAAACTGAGCAGTAACTGAACGATTTTTATGACAATTTCCATGGGATGCTGATGTGTTTAAGTAAATGCATTATAAATGGTTGATAAACTCTTTGGCCCTGACGATGGCCTCTTTGTGTGATGCGACATAATCATCATAGAGCGGTTTTTTCACGAAAGAAACCGTTTGCATGCAGTGTGAAATCACCTCCGGCATGGCCAGAAAACCAATACGGTCATCGAGAAAAGCCTGAACAGCAACCTCATTTGCTGCATTCAGGATACATGGCATATTCCCTTCCTGCCTGAGTGCGTCATAGGCGAGTGACAAGTTCCGGAATAGTTCCAGATCAGGTTTCTCGAAAGTGAACTTCGTGTAATCGGTGAAACTGAAACGGGGCTTTTCTGATTTCGTGCGTTCCGGGAAGGTCATGGCATACAGGATCGGAAGTTTCATGTCGGGAAGTCCCATCTGGGCTTTCATGGAACCATCGATAAATTGAACGATGGAGTGAATGACCGATTGCGGATGAATGACAACGTCAATCTGTTCGGGCTGAAGGTTAAAAAGCCACCGTGCTTCAATTACTTCAAGTCCTTTGTTCATCATGGAGGCCGAATCGATGGTAATTTTGGGTCCCATTTTCCAATTCGGATGCTGCAAGGCATCCTCCTTTGCTACGTTTTCCAGATGAATGCGCTGCTTTCCCCTGAAGGGTCCGCCGGAAGCAGTCAGGTAAATTTTTTCAACAGAACCCGGCATTTCACCCACGAGGCACTGGAAGATGGCCGAATGTTCGGAATCGACCGGCAACAGGAGGACATTTTTCCGCCGGGCTTCAGACATTACGAGATCCCCGGCAATCACCAGGCTTTCCTTATTGGCGAGTGCAACATGCTTGCCGGCATTTATGGCCCTGAGTGTTGGTTTTAATCCGGCATATCCAACCAGGGCACTTAACACCAGGTCGATCTCCTCCATCTCCACGATCTGGGAGATGGAATCCTCCCCGGCAAACACCTTCACAGGAAAAGATTGCAAAGCTTCCGATATCTTTTTGTAACATGACTCATTCCCGATCACCACGGCATTTGGCCGGAATTCAAGAGCCTGCTGAATGAGCATATCACAGTTGTTCTGAGCGGTCAATACCTCTACAGCGAAAAGGTCGGGATGACTGCGTACCACCTCAAGAGCCTGGGTCCCGATACTTCCGGTCGATCCTAAAATGGCAATGTTCTTTTTCAATGATCAGTGAATGAAATTAAAATGTAATATAATCCTTTGGATTGACCGGGGTGCCATCATTCCACAGTTCGAAATGAAGATGCGGACCCGTGATCAGTTCGCCGGTTTCGCCAACAATGGCAATGGGTTCGCCCGCCCTGACATACTCTCCGGCCTTTTTCAGGATCACGGAATTGTGCTTGTAAACCGAAATAATGTTCTGTGAATGCTGAATGATGACAACATACCCCGTTTCAAGTGTCCAGTTGCTGAAGATCACGGTGCCATCCAGAACAGACTTGACTGCTTCATTTTGCTTCGAAACAATGTCGACCCCGTAATGTTTTTGCGCAGGGTCGAACTCATTTGTGATGATCCCTTTCAGCGGGGTAAAGAACAAAACGCTGCCGACGGAGCTCTTTTTCTGATTGACTGCCTCCTTCGACTCCATCTTATACAGGTTATATTTGGTCTGGCTTTCCACATCCATCCTTAACAACGAATCCTCACGCGACCGGGTGATTTTGATATTGCTGTACCGATTCAGTGTATCCTTCACCAATGGCTGGTTTTCAGTGAGATCCTTGCCATTGATCACATCTTTCAGATTCTGGATGAAGCGCTCTTTTTTTACCAGGTCACGCTCAATCGAATCGGTTCTCCGCTGAAGGATATATAATTTCTTGGTCAATCCCACGCTGGTGTAACCGGGAATGTACTCCCGCAGTGGGGTGAAGGCAATCAGAATACTGGTCAGGAAAATTAGGATGATGGTCAGGGTTCCCAGTGCAATGAAAACATTCATCCTCGAAAGACGGAAAGTGAACCGCTCTTCGAGGGTATCATTTGTCATGAAAACAAGGCGATATTTATTCCGCCATTTTTCAGTCCATTTTATTTTTTTTTTATCTCTTCTCTCCTGAACCATGTCGCTCGCACAAATCCTCTAAACGCTACAAATATCGTAAAATTATATGATCCGACAAATCTTCACCCTATTTCGGGCAAATTCAAAAATTTAAAATAATTTTGTAAAATTATAGTTTATACTCCTTTACTATCCCTTTTATATTGAGATCGACGAAGACATATTACCTCGCCGCCTGGGCCCTGATATTGTCAGGGTTTTTCCTGTTTAGCGCCTGTTCAACCAAAAAAAACACCTATTTACGCAGGGTTTACCACAACACCACTGCACATTACAATGTATATTGGAACGGGATGGATAATATCCGCCAGGGACTCAAAGAATACCAGGCTGGTCTGAAAGACAACTATGCCGTTGTGTTGCCAGTATTCAACTATGGTGACAGGGCCAGCGCCACGAAGCTTTCACAATATGCCGACATAGCCATCAAAAAAGCTTCCAAAACCATCAACAAACATTCGATGTATTTCAACAGGAAGGAGAATGTCCGGTGGATTGACGATTCCTATATGCTGATCGGCAAGAGCTATTTCTACAAGCAGGATTACCCGATGGCCCGCCGCACCTTCGAATTTGTGATCAAGACTTACAACGACAACGACATCAAATATGAGGCGATGCTCTGGCAGGCAAAATCGAACATTCAGATAGGCGATTTTAACCGGGCCGAACCCATGCTCGACATGCTCCAGAGCAAGATCAGGAAGGGAGAGGCGCCCGACAAGTATGAAACTGAGCTAAACCTGGTGTACGGTCAGTTTTTCATCCTGCAGAAAAATTATGAAGCAGCCATCCCCTTTCTGAACCGAGCGATCGAGCTTAAGCCGTCGAAAGAGGTAAGAACACGTTGCAGATTCATCCTGGGGCAGATATACCAGCGCAGCGGGGAGCTGAATGAAGCGTCAACCATGTATACGGATGTAGTGAAGAATGCATCAAGTTATGATATGGAATTCAATGCCAAGATAAACCTGGCTCAATGTTATGATGCCAAATCCGGGAACAGGGAGTATATCATCAAGAAGCTGACGAAAATGCTGAAGGATGACAAAAACAAGGATTTCCAGGATCAGATTTATTATTCGCTGGCCCATATTGCCCTGAAAGATGCTGACACATTAACTGCCGTTGATTATTTTAAAAAATCGGTGAGCACAAGCCGTACAAACAATTACCAGAAAGCCATTTCATCGCTTGACCTTGCTGACATTTTCTTTGTAACCCGCGATTATCCTGCTGCGCAATGCTATTACGACAGCACGATGCAGTTCCTGCCAAAAGATTACCCCACCTTCAAGGAACTTACAAAAAGAACGGGCTCTCTCACCGATCTTGTCAAAAACCTCCAGGTGATCAATTTACAGGACAGCCTGCAAAAATTATCAGCCATGTCTGCGGATGAGCGGAACAGGATCATCGACCAGATCATCGCCAAGCTGATTGTAACGGAGATGAAGAAAAAAATGGAAGAGGCCCAACGCAGGGAGAACATGAGCTATGAAACCCAGACCCCTGGCGTCGACCAGCAGGGAACTGGTTCAAAGGAGGGACGATGGTATTTTTACAACCCGACCATCATGGCGAATGGTTTCTCCACATTTATGCGGAAATGGGGTCAGCGTAAATTGGAGGACAATTGGTTCCTGAACGATAAAACCGTGGCCACCTTCGCCAATGAAGTAGAAGCTGCCGAGGAGATACCTGAAAAACCAGGAGACACCGCCAACTTAAACATGAAGTTGCTGGCTAAAGCCAAAGATCCAAAGGACAGGGCCTACTACCTGAAGGACATACCGGTTGGAGAAGAAAAAATCAAAGCCTCCAACGATATGATCATCGAAGCATATTACCAGGTCGGTTTTATCTATGTTGAAGGTCTGGGTGATTATGGTAATGCGGTTCAGTCGTTCGAAACCCTGCTGGAACGGTTTCCTGAGAATAAATACCGGATGCAGACAGCTTATGAGTTGTGCCAGTTATATAAACATCTTCAGAATCAGCCAAAGAGCGATCAGTACAAAAACCTGATCCTTTCACAGTTTCCCGAGAGTGATTATGCGAAGCTGTTGGTCAATCCGAATTATTACAAAGAGTTAAATTCAAGGCAATCAGAAGCCTCCAAACTCTACAATGACACCTATAAGGCCTTCACCAACCAGCAGTTTTACATGGTGATTAACAACGCCGACATCGCGAGGGTACAATTTAAGGGGGATACTGCCCTGATGCCCAAGTTCGACTATCTCAGGGGACTGGCCCTTGGAAAGATTGAAGTGGTGGATTCACTGGTGGTCGCCATGAATAAAGTGATTAAGGATTATCCCAACAGCAAGGTCAGGAAGTTGGCAGAGCAAGTTCTTGCATTCCTTGGGACGCAGAAAGATTCAAAAGGCCAGACGATTAAAACAGACTCTGTGACCATTGTCGATAACACCATGAAACTCTATCGGTTTGATCCGAATGCCGTACATTTCTTTTTAATGGTCGTAGATGGGAACCTTGTTGATGTTGATGCACTGAAGATCAAGATTGCCGATTACAATGCGAAATTTCATGATCTTGAAAATCTGATGGTAAACAGCCTGATGCTGGATAACGAACGGCAGATGATCACGGTGAACAATTTTGACAACAGCGAAAGAGCCATGAATTACCTCCTGGGGATCCGTGAAAGTAAATATATTTTTACGAAACTTGAAAACACAGGTCAGTATTACGATTTTGTCATCTCCGTTGAAAATTACCCCGTCCTTTACAAGAATAAGGATATTTCGCAGTATCTTCGTTTTTTTGAAAAGAATTACCCCGTTCAAAAATAATTTTTTATGGCTAAAAACAGAGAAACTGAAATGCCGATCATCAATATACTCGGACCGGGAGCCATTGTGAAGGGCGAGATCCAGGTAAATGGTGATTTTCGGATTGACGGAACCATGGACGGCACCATCCAGTGCAAAGGGAAAATTGTGGTTGGCCCCACCGGCAAGATCGACGGTGAAATCCAGTGCCAGAATGCCGATTTCTCCGGAGAGGTTAAAGCCACAGTGAAGGTCGCCGAACTCCTTACTTTAAAGGAAACAGCGCGTTTCAGCGGGGATATAACGACCGGGAAACTGGCCATCGAACCTGGGGCCAAATTCTCGGGTACCTGCAGTATGGAACAACCTGGATCGAAAGATATTCAGTTCCCCCCAAACACCTATGACAGCCGATCCGCGGAAAAATCTTAACGACTATGCCCGCTATTCGGGCATGGCCATTCAAATGCTGGTAATCATTCTTTTGGGGGTTTTTGCCGGATTTAAACTGGACCAGTGGCTTCACACCAGGCCTATCCTGACAGTCTTGCTCTCCATCGTTTCTGTGGCCCTGTCCATCTACATTGTGACCAAAGACCTCCTGCGAAAGTAGCAGGGTCTCAAGCCAAATTTTTTGTACCTTTGCACCATGAAATCAGCCTACATCAAATATCTCAAGCGTTTATTGATCTTCTCAGCCATTGTAGGGCTTGTGTACCTCCTGTGCCTGTTCCTTCTGCCTAAAACATATTTGTCCCCAGCGCTTCCATTCCTGATTTTCTTTTTTATGGCAACCTCGCTGCTCTCTTTTTATTACATGCTTCAGTCCACCGGGAAAAGATTCATCAAGTTCGTAAACACCTTCCTTTTGTCCATCATCCTCAAGCTTCTCATCTATTCAGGTGTGATGATCGCCTATGTTTTTATCAACCGCCATGATGCAGTAGCCTTCATGCTGGGATTTTTCATCCTTTACCTTTGCTATACCATATTCGAATCTGTCAGCATTATCACATACTCCCAGGTGCCTGGCCAGGAAACCAAAGTTCAAAAATAAAATCATTACCTTTGCTTACCAATTCATTCTAAATGGTCTACATCATTCGCAGGGAACATTTCAGTGCTGCCCACCGACTTTTCCTACCTGAAAAAACGGATGAGGAGAATTTTGAGATCTTCGGCAAATGCTCCAATCCAAACTGGCACGGGCATAACTATATCCTGCTGGTTACGGTAAAGGGTGAGAAAGATCCAAAGACAGGGCTGGTTATTCATCTTCGGCATATAAGCAAGCTTATCGACGATAAGATCCTGAAAAAGGTGGATCATAAAAACCTGAACCTTGAGGTTGATTTCCTGGCGGGAAAAGTTCCTACCAGTGAAAATGTTGCCATTGGGATATGGAATGAACTGGAGGGGGAGATCGGAAAACTTGGTGCTTCTTTGCACTGCATCCGCCTTGAGCAATCTGAGAATAATTTCATTGAATATTACGGAGAATGATTAGTTAAATAGCGACCATGGCCCAAAATAAAAAGCTTAATTACGAGAAATTAGAGGAATTCAACGAAAAAACGACGGAAGAACTGGCTTATCATTATAAGGAGATCCTTCGTCTGATTGGAGAAAATCCTGAACGCGAAGGGCTGGAAAAAAGCCCCCTGCGCGTGGCGAAGGCCATTCAATTCCTTACCCAGGGATATGCCCTCGACCCCAAAGAGATATTGAATTCGGCCAAGTTCAGGGAAGATTACCGGGAGATGGTCATTGTCAAGGATATTGAGATCTATTCCCTGTGTGAGCATCACATGGTTCCCTTTATCGGGAAAGCCCATGTAGCTTACATTCCCGACAAATACATCACCGGATTGAGCAAAATAGCCCGGGTGGTCGATATTTATGCACGCCGTCTGCAGGTGCAGGAACGCCTGACCATGCAGATTAAGGAAGCAATCAATGACACGCTGAAGCCCCTGGGAGTGGCAGTTGTAATTGAGGCACAACATTTGTGTATGGCGATGCGCGGCGTTCAGAAGCAAAACTCTGTCACAACGACCTCTGATTTTGTCGGCGCGTTTGAAAGGGATAAAACCCGGACGGAATTTCTGCACCTGATCAGCACAAAACTGCACTGATAATTTGAGAATTTGTTAATTAATCAACTAAAATATAGGAGAATAAAACATGTTTGAACAGACAAATAACAGAGGCTTTTTTACGGCACAACAGGGGACACAGGACGTAACTGTTGCAAAATCCTTTATGACACAGGTATTTGGATGGATGACCCTGGCCATGTTTGTAACAGCCATTACGGCTTACTGGTTTGCCAGTTCACCGGAATTGATCGGAAGCCTGGTTAACCCTGTCACCCAAGGCCTGAGCATCCTGGGCTGGGTCGTTACGCTCGCACCGATCGGATTTGTCTTATTGATGTCCTTCGGATTTCAACGGCTTTCACCTGCCGTTTTGACACTCCTGTTCATTGCATTTTCGGTTCTCATGGGCATGAGCCTGAGTTTCATCCTGCTGGTTTACACCGCCGCATCGGTATATAAAACCTTTGCAATTGCAGCAGCCATGTTTGGTATTATGGCCGTGACCGGCTACACCACAAAAACCGACCTGACCAAGTTCGGATCGATCATGATGATGGGTTTGATTGGCCTGATGGTCGCCATGCTGGTCAATTTCTTTATGAAAAGCGGTACGATGGACTATATCATCAGTGTGATCGGTGTTTTGATTTTCACCGGGTTAACCGCCTACGACGTGCAACGGCTGAAAAGGATCGGTGCCGGAGCCGGTGAATATGGTGAAGCAAATACCCGGAAAATGAGTATTCTCGGAGCCCTCACCCTTTACCTCGATTTTATAAACCTGTTCATGTTTCTCCTGCGATTTTTAGGAGACAGGAAATAAGCAAATCGTAAATCGTAGATCGTAAATCGTAAATTAATGAAGGCATATGTATTCCCCGGGCAAGGAGCCCAGTTTGTCGGAATGGGTAAAGATTTGTTCGACCATTCGGCACTGGCCAGAGAACTTTTCATCAAGGCCAATGATATTTTGGGATTCTCGATCACCGACCTGATGTTTACTGGCACCGATGAGGACCTGAGGCAAACGAAGGTCACCCAGCCAGCCATTTTTCTGCACTCTGTTATACTCGCAGCAACACTTGGTGATAATTTTACACCGGATATGGTTGCTGGTCATTCACTCGGCGAATTTTCCGCCCTGGTTGCCTGTAAAGCCCTGTCTTTTGAAGACGGGTTGCGTTTGGTATCGGCACGGGCACGGGCGATGCAAAAAGCCTGTGAATTGGAACCCTCAACCATGGCTGCTATCCTTGGACTGGATGATGCCAAAGTGGAAGAGATTTGCAAATCTATCGAGGAAATCGTTGTTCCTGCCAACTACAACAGCCCCGGACAAGTTGTCATATCCGGCAGCATGAAGGGAATCGAGATTGCCTGCGAACGGCTCAAAGCAGCCGGTGCCCGCAGGGCTTTGCCATTGAAGGTAGGTGGCGCATTTCACTCACCCCTGATGGAACCGGCCCGGATTGAACTTGCTGACGCCATCAATGCCACCACGGTGAATGCCCCGATCTGCCCGATCTATCAGAATGCAACCGCACTCAGGGTAACAGACCCGGCACAGATAAAGCGTAACCTTATCGCCCAGCTTACTGCACCCGTACTCTGGACACAGATCGTGCAACACATGATCGCCGATGGTGCTGACAACTTTATCGAAGTCGGTCCGGGGAATGTGTTGCAGGGACTTATAGCAAAAATCGGGAAAGAGGTGACCGTATCGGGAGCCTAAAATCCTTATCGTTTATTATACTGGCTGTCGTAGTATTTCTGGTAGTCGCCGGAGGTAACATTCTTCATCCACTCCTCGTTGGCCAGGTACCAATCCACGGTTTTTTCAAGTCCCTCGGCAAACTGCAGGCTGGGTTTCCATCCCAATTCCTTCTGGATTTTACCCGAGTCGATGGCATAACGCAAATCATGTCCTGCACGGTCTTTTACATAGGTGATCAGGTTTTCGGATGTCCCGGCCGAACGTTTCAGCTTACGGTTCATGATCTGGCAGAGCAGATTGATCAGGTCAATGTTTTTCCATTCATTGTTCCCTCCGATGTTGTATGTTTCACCGATTTTTCCGTCATGGTAGATCATATCAATGGCATTGGCATGGTCTTCAACAAACAACCAGTCGCGGATGTTCTCCCCTTTTCCGTACACGGGGATAAGCTTATTGTGCTTGATGTTGTGAATCGCCAGCGGGATCAGTTTCTCGGGGAACTGAAAAGGTCCGTAATTGTTTGAACAGTTGGATATCACCGTTGGAAGTCCATAAGTATGATAATAGGCCCTGACCAGGTGATCGGAACTTGCCTTTGAAGCAGAATAGGGACTCCGGGGATCATAGGCTGTGTTTTCGTAAAAAAAGCCCTTGGCCCCCAGCGATCCGTACACTTCATCGGTCGAAATATGATAGAATCTCCTGCCGCTAAAATCATCCCAGATCAGGCGTGCTGCATTGAGCAGGTTAACAGTCCCCACGATGTTGGCATAGATAAACTCCATCGGGCTGCTGATGGAACGGTCAACATGTGATTCAGCGGCAAGATGGATCACTCCGTCGAAACGATATTTTTTAAACAGGGCTTTCATCAGTTCACCGGCAGTGATATCGGCCTTGACAAATTCATAATTCGGCTCTTTTTCTATATCACGAAGGTTGGCCAGGTTACCTGCATAGGTAAGGTTATCGAGATTCACAATTTTATATTCGGGATATTTCCTGACAAACCTGCGAACAACATGGGATCCGATGAATCCGGCGCCCCCGGTGATTAAGATTGTTTTCATAGATAATTAAGTTCTATCGGATATTGGTTAAATTTCACTATTTCTTTTTTGCCAGTGCAAGTTCCCATTTCCAGGCTGAACTGGTCATCTCATCCAGGGTTTTTTCTGCTTTCCAGCCCAGTTCCCTGTTTGCAAATTCGGTGTCAGCCCAAACTTTCACAATATCACCCTGCCTGCGTTCCTTGATTTCATACTTCAGTTTTACTCCCGAAGTCCTTTCAAAGGAATTGATCACCTCCATTACAGAAAATCCGTTGCCGGTACCCAGGTTGAAAATTTCAACATTCTTTTTTCCTTTGTTCCCTGTCAGACGTTCCACGGCAATTACATGTGCTTTGGCCAGGTCAACAACATGGATATAATCACGGATAGCAGTCCCGTCGGGGGTGTCATAATCGTCTCCCCACACCCTCAGGAAAGGTCTTTTCCCGATGGCGGTCTGTGTAATATAGGGCATCAGGCTATTTGGGACACCCAATGGCAGCTCGCCAATGACGGCGGTTTCATGTGCCCCGATCGGATTGAAATAACGTAAGAGGATCGCATGGATATCTGCCTTCAGGCTCGAATCGGTGATGATCTCTTCCGAGATCTGCTTTGTGTTGCCGTAAGGAGAAGCAGCTGTCTGAATCGGGGTATCTTCCCGGGCCGGGAGCGTTTCGGGTTGTCCGTAAACAGTACAGGACGATGAGAAAACAATATCCCGGATCCCGTTATCGATCATTCCCTGCAGGATGTTGATGAGCGAAAGCAGGTTATTCCTGTAATACATCAGCGGAAATTCCACCGATTCCCCCACCGCCTTGAATGCTGCAAAGTGAATGATGGCGCTTATATCATTATGCAATTTGAAAAAGGCTTCTGTTTTCTCGGCATCGGTCAGGTCAAACTTTTCAAAGAGGGGCTTTTTCCCGGAAATTTTTGCAATGTTGTCCAGTACATCGATGGTAGAATTGGATAAATTGTCGACAATGATCACCTCATATCCTTTTGCCTGGAGTTCAACAACAGTGTGTGATCCGATGTAACCCGTTCCGCCTGTAACTAATATTTTCATATGGTGTCTTATGATGACCCGTTCCCAAAAAACGGGGCAAGTTAATGAATATCGGGGAATGAACAATGCACGCTGAGTCCGAAAGCGGCAATCCTTACAATTTTTTGGCAATCGTTTTTAAAACAGGATGATAATCGCCCTTCAACCCTACCGGGCGATCATTTCGGATGTGGTATACAATATTGATGCTCTGTTTGGCATCCATAAGGCCGAAACCCCGTCCCGCAATGATTTCGCGGTACATCTCGGAATGAAGGTCAGTAAAACCATCGCTGAATTCGATTTCCTGGTCACCCATCAGAAGCGACCGGTAGGTCCGTTTACCTGTTTTCCGGATGGCCTCAGGAATATCATCATAGTCGATGCTGAGGAACCAGCGGATATTGGCATTTTCGAGTTTGAGCAGGCCTCCCGCTTTTTGATCGTTCAGCACATGCACCACATTCTCTTTTACCTTCCCAAACACCCAGGTAAGCATATCAAAAAAATGGACGCCGATGTTGGTGGCGATCCCGCCCGACTTCGACACATCGCCCTTCCAGGAACGGAAGTACCAGTTGCCGCGGGAGGTGATGTAGGTGAGATCGAGATCGTAGATTTTATCCTTTGGCCCCTTCTGAACCTGCTCTCGTAAAGCTTTGATGGATGGGTGCAGCCTCAGCTGAAGAATTGTGAAGACCTTTTTCCCTGTCTCTTTCTGGATTTCGTTCAGCGCATCGAGGTTCCAGGGATTGAGAACGATGGGTTTTTCGCAAATGGCATGGGCATCATTCCTGAGGGCCAGCCTGATGTGCGAATCGTGCATATAATTTGGCGAGCAGATACTTACATAATCCACTTTATTGTCATCAATTCGCTTCTTCGAAAGGGATATCCGCCGCAACTTATCCAGATGCCGGTCGAACCGCTCGGGTTCAATGAAAAAATCGGCATGAGGGAAATAACTGTCGATGATGCCAACCCCGTCATACGGATCAAGCGCACATACCAGCTTATTTCCGGTATCTTTGATTGCCTTCATGTGGCGGGGAGCGATGTATCCTGCAGCTCCGATCAGCGCGAAATTTAATGGCCTTTGCATTTCTTTCATGGAAGATTCTTACAGTTTAATAACTTTCCCCTCTTTGGTAAGTTCATATTTTTCATTACTTTCAGGACAGATGGCGATACCCTTCTCATCAAAATGCAGCCGGTGTCCGTATTCACTCATCCAGCCCACATGGCGCCCAGGATTGCCAACAATCAAGGCATAGGCCGGCACATCCTTCGTGACAACTGCACCGGCACCGATAAAAGCAAACTCCCCGATCTCATTTCCACAGACAATGGTAGCATTGGCTCCAATCGATGCTCCGCGTTTGACCAGGGTGGTCTGGTACTGGTCTTTCCGAAGGATATGGCTGCGCGGGTTTATCACATTGGTGAATACCATGGAGGGGCCGAGGAAAACATCATCCTGGCAGATCACGCCGGTATAGATCGACACATTATTCTGGACCTTCACATTCCTGCCTAGCACGACATCAGGTGAGATAACCACATTCTGTCCGAGGTTGCATTGTTCCCCTATGATACAGCCTTTCATGATGTGGGTAAAGTGCCATATCTTGGTCCCTTTGCCAATCCGGCATCCCTCGTCAATAATGGCAGATTCGTGGGCAAAATATCCGGTTTCCATATTTATCGGTTTAAGAATTCCAATACACTCTGGGTAATATAGGCCAACTGTTCCTGATCCAGTTCGGTATGCATGGGTAAGGAGAAAACCGTTTCGCAGAGATGTTCTGTCACCGGGAAATCGCCGGGTTTATACCGCGGATCAAGATAGGCTTTCTGCATATGCAATGGGACCGGGTAATAGATCATGGCTGGTATTTCCTTCGAGTTAAGAAACTCGATTAAAGCTTTTCTGTCAACATTGTTGGTCACCAGGGTGTACTGATGAAAAACATGGGTTGAATTTGCATACCGGACAGGCGTCCTGAGCCGGGGGTTGTTTGCAAAGGCTTTGTCATAGAAATCGGCTGCGGCACGACGCTTTGCCGCATACTCATCCAGGCGGGCCAGTTTCACCTTTAAAATGGCGGCCTGGATGCTGTCGAGGCGGGAGTTGACGCCAATGTAATCATGATAATACCGCACGGTCATTCCATGGTTAACCACCACCCTCATCTGTTTCGCCAGATCATCATCATTGGTAAAGATGGCGCCGCCGTCGCCGTAGCATCCCAGGTTTTTTGAAGGGAAAAATGAGGTACAGCCAATGTGTCCGATGGTGCCTGCCTTTTTCTTCACTCCGCTGGAATAAATATAGTCTGAGCCGATGGCCTGGCAGTTATCTTCGATCACATAGAGGTTGTGTTTCCGTGCAAGTTCCATGATCTCTTCCATGGGTGCAGTCTGGCCGAAAAGATGAACCGGCACAATGGCTTTGGTTTTCGGTGTGATGGCCCGTTCAATGGCCTTCAGATTGATATTGAAAGTATCAGGATCCACATCCACCAGCACCGGGGTAAGCTGGAGCAAAGCGATCACCTCGGCCGTTGCAATAAATGTAAAGGAGGTGGTGATCACCTCATCTCCCGGCTTCAGGTTCAGCGCCATCATCGAAACCTGGAGTGCATCGGTACCATTGGCACACGGAATTACATGCTTAACACCCAGGTATTTTTCAAGTTCTTTCTGAAACGCATTTACAGCTGGGCCATTGATGAACGCACAGGCATCTATAACTTCCTGAATTCCCTTATCGATTTCATCTTTAATGCCGAGGTATTGACTCCGCAGGTCAACCATCTGGATTTTCTTCATCGGATCAGTTTTTGAGTTTTGATTCAATTTTGTGCAAAGTTAAATAACGAATTCGTTTTCATTAAATAAAAATCAGGGTTATTTTATTAACTTTGGCCATCAACATGAAAATCCATTCAACAAAATCAACTTTGTCATGAAAAAATTTGCGGTCGTTTTAGCCGGGTGCGGAGTATTTGACGGAGCCGAAATCCAGGAGGTGGTGCTTACCCTCCTGGCCATTGATGCTGCCGGGTCGACGTACCAGTGTTTTGCTCCGGATGTGTTGCAGCATCATGTACTCAATCATCTGACAGGCAAGGAGATGCCCGAAAAGCGGAATGTGCTGATTGAATCAGCCCGGATTGCACGGGGAAACATCAAACCCCTTGCACTTTTTAAAGCCAGGGACTTTGATGCCCTGATTTTCCCGGGAGGATTTGGTGCCGCAAAAAATCTTTGTGACTGGGCGGTAAAAGGCGATGAATGCAAGGTGAACCCCGAAGTGGCGGAATCTGTTAAATCCATGTCTGAAGCCGGGAAACCCATTGGAGCCATGTGCATTGCCCCGGTCATCCTGGCTAAAATGTTCAGGGGGACCACGCTAACCACGGGCCAGGATCCTGCCTCAGCCGGTTTTATTGAAAAGATGGGAAATAAATCGGTCTTCACCAATCATGGAGAGGTGATCATTGATAAAGAGAGAAAGATCTTCACCACGCCGTGTTACATGCTTGACGCCTCCATCAGCCAGATTGCCCTGGGAACCTCAAATATAGTAAAGGAGATGATGAAATATATAAGTGATGGAGTAATGGAGTAATGAAGTGATGTTTTAGTTTTAGAGAGATCAGGTATATTCCTTCACATTCAGTTCGCCCCGTGTCACCATAAGCCCATTGATGGCCAGGGCCTTCATTTCATCTTCGCCGGGATAAATATGGACCGGTGCGAGTTTGTAAATGCGCTCCTGGATCCAGTTCACAAATCCCTTATCGTAAGCAATTCCCCCGGTAATGAGGATGGCATCCACATCACATTTTAACACGGTAAACATTTCCCCGATGATTTTTGCCACCTGGTATGCCATGGCATGGTAGATCAATTCGGCCCTGGCATCACCCGCATCCACCATTTTTTCAACATCATAGGCATTGTTGGTTCCAAGATAGGCGACCAGGCCGCCATCACCCTTCACCATTTTCTGAACCTCTTTCAGCGTATATTTCCCGCTATAACAGAGTTTGGCCAGGGCTCCGACCGGCAGTGTACCGCTGCGTTCAGGTGTGAAGGGGCCCTCTCCGTCAAGTGCCTGGTTCACATCAATCACCCGGCCCTTCTGATGCGCTCCTACGGAGATTCCACCACCCAGGTGTACTACGATCAGGTTTAACTCCTCATATTTTTTCCGGACCGATTTGGCATATTCCCGTGCAACGGCTTTCTGGTTCAGGGCATGAAAGATAGAGATCCTTTCAAAGAGCGGATGCCCCGAAATACGGGCAATATCATCAAATTCATCCACAACAATGGGGTCAACGATATAGGCTCTGGCGTTGGGTAAGGATTTTACCAGATCGTGGGCAATAAGGCCGCCCAGGTTGCTTGCGTGTTCACCCAGGGGACTGTTTTTCAAATCAGCGATCATGGAATCGTTCACTTCATAGATCCCGGATGGGATCGGCTTGAGTAAACCACCCCGGCCAACAACCGCCTGCAATTCATCAATATGGATATCGGCTTCATGCAGCTGCTGCAGAATGATCTCCTTCCGGAATTCAAATTGATCGGTGATTTTCGGGAATGGAGAAAGTTCTTCCGTTGTATGCTTGATATTCTTAATAAAGATAGGCTCCGTGTTCTGATACACAGCAATCTTTGTGGAGGTTGATCCGGGATTTATTGCCAGAACCCTAATGTCTTTCATGCTTACATTCCTTATTTTGGGGCGTTGTTTAATGCCCGTTGTTTACTGTGACGGATACCGTAGCTAAAGTAAATCACAAATCCGAGTGCCATCCACACGATCAGTCGGGCCCAGGTGTCAATTGGCAGTGCGGCCATCTGTATAAAGCAGATCAGTGCACCCAGGATGGGAATCAGCGGAACCCAGGGTGTCCGGAAGGGGCGGTTGAGATCGGGCCGGGTTTTCCGAAGGACAATGATGCTTACGCAAACAATGGCAAAGGCCAGCAGGGTTCCTATTGATACAAGTTCTCCCAGGATACTGATCGGAAGAATTCCCGCAAGAATCATGGCCACAAATCCTGTCAGCAGGGTGCTCACGTAGGGCGTTTTAAACTTTGGGTGAACTTTGGAAAAAACGGGCGGAAGCAGGCCATCTTTCGACATCGAATAAAAAATCCTGGGCTGCCCGAGGAGCATCACCAGGATGACAGAACTCAAACCTGCAATGGCGGCGATTTTCACGATGGGCCTGAGCCAGAACATTCCTTTTCCCATGGCATCAACGCCCACTGCCACCGGATCAGCAACATTCAGGGTGGTATAGCTCACAATTCCTGTAAGGACAATGGCAACCAGGATGTAAAGTACCGTGGAGACAGAGAGTGAACCAAGTATCCCGATGGGCATGTCGCGCTGGGGATTCTTTGCCTCCTGTGCGGCTGTTGATACGGCATCAAACCCGATGTAGGCGAAAAAAATCACCCCTGCCCCCCTCAGGATTCCGCTCCATCCGAAATGTCCCCATTCTCCGGTGTTCTTCGGAATGAAGGGATGCCAGTTTCCGGATTTGACAAAGGCAACGCCGATGGCAATGAACAATATGATCACCGAAACCTTGACAATCACCATGACATTATTGAAATTGGCAGATTCTCTGATCCCGATGATCAGGAGCAGCGACAAAATGACAATGATGAACATGGCCGGAAGGTTGATGATGGCCGTAACATGCGGCAATGCATCTACATTCACTCCATGTGAAACCAGCGTGGCGCTGAGCTGGCTGGTCAATTGCTGCCAACCCAGGTTGGGGACATCAATCAATACTGTTCCCGTTGCGGCTGTCAGGGCCGTGGGAATAAATATTCCGAAATCCTTCAGGAAGCTGACCACATAACCCGACCATCCGACTGAGACCGTCGATGCAGCGAACAGGTATTCAAGGATGAGATCCCAGCCGATGATCCAAGCTAAAAATTCACCCAGTGTAGCATAGGAATAGGTGTAGGCGCTGCCGGAAATCGGAATCATGGAGGAAAATTCAGCGTAACATAGTCCTGCAAAGGCACATGCAATTCCTGAAATAATAAAGGAGATCACAATGGCCGGACCGGCATACTGTGCCGCTGCCTGACCTGTCAGAACAAAAATCCCTGCCCCGATGATGGCCCCGATGCCAAGTGTGGTAAGGTTCAGTCCTGTGAGGGTCTTTTTCAGGCCTGATTTATTGTCTTGCGCCTCCTGGAGCAGATCGGTTATCGACTTTGTCAGAAACAGGTTATTCCGCATGAAGATGATTTAAGTAAATGAAGTTAAATGGCGGCTGCCATAACAATACTTGCCTGTTTCGACTCTTCAGTGTCTGAACGGGATGTCAGTACAATGGGAGCCGCAGCACCCAGAACAACGGCAGCCAGTTTAGCATTGGCTGAAAATCCAAATGCCTTGTATAGGATATTCCCGGCTTCGATATCGGGAACGATCAGCAGATCGGCATCGCCTGCCACATCGCTTACGATTCCCTTATGCTTTGCACTGGCAGCGCTTACTGCATTGTCGTATGCCAGTGGTCCATCGATGATGCAATTTTTAATCTGCCCGCGCTGGCTCATCTTCGATAACATGGCTGCTTCAAGGGTGGCAGGCATCGCTTCGTTTACCATCTCCACGGCTGCAAGTACGGCAACCTTCGGCTTCGCATAACCCAGTTTGTTCATAAAATCAACCGCATTGCTTGTCAGGGCAACTTTGGTTTTGAAATCCGGGGCAGGGATCATGGCTGCATCGGTAAGGCCAAGAAGCTTATGGTAGGTAGGAATTTCAAACAGGGCGAAATGTGACAAGACATCTCCTTTGCGCAGTCCGTTTTCCTTATCAAGGACCCCACGGAGGAATACGGCTGTCGGCACATTCCCCTTCATCAGGATGTCAGCCTCTTTATTTCGAACCATCTTAACGGCGATCTTCACCGAATTTGCGTCCACCTCCTCGTTGATGATGCGCATGGCACTGATATCGAGGTGCAGTTTGCCCGCTATTTCATTAATTTTCTTCTCATTGCCGATCAGGATGGCCTGAACCAGACCCATTTTGTCGACTGAACAAATTGCTTCCAGGCAATGTTCATCATGTGCAACGGCAACGGCCAGTCTCTTTTTCCCCGATTTTTTTGCCAGTTCATTCAGATCAGAAAGTTTTGTCAAACAAAACCCTCCGATCGCTCCAGTAGTTGTAGTCATAAAATTGAATTAAAAATTTAAAATCATGAAATTCTGTGTCTGTTCTTAACTTTTATTTATCATCCCACCTCAATACCTGTTAACATCTTCACAATAGTCTATTAGGGAACAAACCTACGTGATTTTTGCCAAACAGACAAACAGTTACAGAAAAATTATGAAAATAAAATCCTATCTTTGCTGCAACTATTTAATGAGGTGCCCATGGAACTTCCCTTTGCCGAGTCATACAAAATCAAGATGGTGGAACCGATCCGCAAAAGTACACGCGCTGAACGTGAAACCTGGATTAAAGATGCCGGATACAATCTTTTCCGGTTAAACAGCGACCAGGTATTCATCGACCTGCTTACCGACTCGGGGACTGGGGCGATGAGCGACAAACAGTGGTCAGAGATGATGGTTGGAGATGAAAGTTATGCGGGTGCGGCCTCCTACTTCAAAATGAAAAATGCCATCCAGGAATTACTTGGATTTGAATACTTTTTACCAACACACCAGGGTCGGGCTGCAGAAAATGTGCTTTTTTCCGTACTCATCAAGGAGGGGGATATTATTCCGGGAAATTCCCATTTTGACACCACCAAGGGTCACATTGAATATCGCAAGGCTGTTGCTTGCGACTGCACGATTGATGAGGCTTTTGATACAACCCTCTCCCATCCCTTCAAGGGAAACGTGGATCCGGTAAAACTTGAAAATATTTTAAAGTCACACGGTGATAAAATCCCCTTCATCATTGTTACCATTACCTGTAATTCATCCGGCGGCCAGCCTGTTTCTGTCGAAAACCTGCGGATGGTCAGGCAACTTGCTGATAAATATGGGAAGATCGTTATCTATGATTCTGCACGGTTTGCTGAAAATGCCTACTTTGTTAAGTTGAGGGAAAAAGGATACCAGGATAAAACAATCCGGGAAATCGTCAGGGAGATGTTTTCATTTGCCGATGTGATGACCATGAGCGCAAAAAAAGACGCCATTGTCAACATGGGCGGGTTCATTGCCATGCGCAGCAAGGAGCTGCATGCCAAAGCCAGTGTATTCAACATCATGTTTGAAGGATACATCACCTATGGCGGAATGTCGGGAAGAGACATGAATGCGCTGGCCCAGGGACTTTATGAAGGCACTGAATTCGATTACCTCGATACCCGGGTAAAGCAGGTGGAATATCTCGGCAAGCGCCTGATGGATTTCGGAATTCCTGTCCAGCAGCCCATAGGCGGCCATGCTGTTTTTGTTGATGCCAAACGGTTCCTCCCACTGCTCCCCAAGGAGCAATTCCAGGCCCAGACTCTTGCTGTTGAACTTTACCGGGAGGCCGGTGTGCGCGGGGTTGAAATTGGCGCCCTGCTTGCTGACCGTGACCCGGTATCACGGGAGAACCGTTACCCTGCGCTCGAACTCATGCGACTGGCAATTCCACGCAGGGTTTACACGAACAACCATATGGATGTTGTGGCGGTCGCCCTGAAAAATATTTTTGAACGGCGCGAGACCATTCACAAGGGTCTGAAAATTATCAATGAAGCTCCCATCATGCGGCATTTCACTGTTGAGCTCGACTTAGCCTGATTTTAATGGATCCAAAAAAAAAGCACGCACGATACATGCGGCTATTCCAACAGCTTCAGGCGTTACTGGCCAAATCGGCCGATCCTGATGCCCGGATGGCTACCATTGTGGCAGTTCTATATCATAAAATGGAGTATTTTTTCTGGACCGGGTTTTACCTCTTGAAAGCCGGAGATCTCCTGGTTAAAACGTACCAGGGACCGCTTGCATGCCAGGTTCTTCAGAAACATGCCGGTGTGTGCTGGGCAGGAATCGATCAGCAGAAAACCATCCTTGTACCTGATGTGCACCAGTTTCCCGGGCATATTGCCTGCGATTCACGATCCCTTTCTGAAATTGTTGTTCCGGTTAAAAATCTTCAGGGCGAAATCACCGGGGTCCTTGATGTAGACAGCAAGTGGTTGAATTCATTTGACTCCACCGATGCTGAATGGCTGGAGAAAATTGTTAATCTCATCTACCGTTGAACCTTACAGAGCTTTTTCTTATTTCGCTGGGCCTCTCCATGGATTGCTTCGCTGTATCCCTCAGTTTTGGGTCCTCACAAAAATTGAAATGGAAGGATGTTCTGAGAATGGCCGTTCTTTTCGGACTTTTCCAGGGGGTGATGCCCCTGATCGGATGGCTGGTCGGACATTCCCTTCAGTCGTTCATTGCGCCGGTCGATCATTGGATCGCTTTTGCACTTCTTGCATTTATCGGAGTGAAAATGGCCTGGCAATCCTTTTCCATCGGCGAGAACAAAAAGTCGGTTGACATCCGGAATTTATCTGTTTTACTTACGCTTTCCATTGCTACGAGCATTGATGCATTGATTACCGGTGTGGGTTTCGGATTTATCAAAGCCAATATCTATGAAGCCATACTCATTATTGCGGTCATCACATTCCTCGTTTCTGTGGTTGGAGCCAAAATCGGAGAAAAGACCACCTTTCTCCCTGCCCGATGGGCTGAATTCGCCGGTGGTCTTGTTCTGATTGGCATTGGAGTCAAAGTGGTACTCGAACATCTTGCCATCCTCTGAAATGGTGGTCCGGATGCGTGTTTTTTGTATCTTTGCCACTCATTCATTCACCATGAATCAAATCAGGGTAACAAAAGAATTCAGGTTTGAGGCGGCCCATGCACTGAAAGGGTATGACGGTCCGTGCCGGAATGTACACGGCCATTCTTATGAGTTGTCAGTAACAATAATAGGTTCCCCTGTATGTGATCCCGGATCAGCCAAACTGGGCATGGTCATGGATTTCGGTGAGCTGAAAAAGATCATTAAAAAACACATTGTTGATCCCTTTGATCATGCGCTCCTGCTCAGTTCAGAAGTTCCGCAAAAGAATCTTGAGAAATTCGGAGAACCTTTTACAAATATTGTGGTTCTTCCCTACCAGCCGACCAGTGAAAATTTTCTGATTGATTTTGCGAAGCGCATCAGGGAATTATTGCCCGACGGGATCAAACTTCACAGCCTCCGTCTGCGCGAAACTTCAACCTCTTACGCCGAATGGTTCGCTGTGGATAATTAACCAAGGTTATCCGTTATTTCTCCTATTCACCTTTATTGATCAAATGGACATCGGCATGAATGTCCTCGGCATTAAGGATGATAACATGAGATGAGTCGGGGCTTTCATGCTCATCAAACCAGGATGGGAGATATTTTTTCGCTATTTCCGAACTTGATTCAGGCGCAATCCGCAACAGGTAGATTCCGGGCTCTATTCCGGAAAATTTATAGTTACCGTTGTCATCGATCATGGCAGAACGGTAATGGGTCACTGAATCCCATGGCTTACCTTTATCTTCGATCCGGAATAAAACAGCTGTTCCGCGGCACAAGCGGGCTTCTCCTGCATAGGCCTGACCCCTGACAGTATGCCGGTCACTGGTGGCAAAATAAACAACAGCCAGGAACAGGAAAATGGCGACTCCAGCTACGGCAAGATAACGTTTTAACTGCCTTTCCTGAAAAACAGGATCCCCGGTCATCCGCGCCCAAAAATTCACTGTTTTCGGTTGGGGATGCAATTCACGCTCCAGATTCTCCCAGACACTGGCAGGGGGGTCCTTTTTGAAATCAGAAAATGTCGATCTGAACTTTTTCTCTATGGGATCTTGATCTTCCATAATCATTCTGTCTTTTTTAATCGTTCTGTTTCCATTTCCTTCAATCGTTTTATAATGAGCCTTTTGGCCCGGCATAATTGTGATTTTGATGTTCCTTCGGCTATGCCGAGCATTGCAGCGATCTCCTTATGCCCAAATCCCTCTATTTCTGCAAGATTAAATACCACCCGGTAGCCCACTGCAAGGTCCTGTAAAATGGCAAGCAACTCCTTTACTGATATAATAGACAATGCATCCTCCGAAAAGGTTGCAACATCATCCATATCATTTATCGAAATGTCCTGCCGGAATTTTGCATTTTTTTTACAAAAGTTGAGTGCTGTGTGGATGATCGTTTTCTTCACCCATCCATCGAGGGTGCCGTCGAACCTGAACTGATGCAGATTACAGAAAACGTAAATAAAGCCGATCTGAAGGATCTCCTGCGCCTCCGTCTCATCGATTGCATACCGCAGGCAGATTCCATACATAACGGGTGCAAACTTCTCATAAAAGATCTTCTCGGAAGCACGCTCGTGGTTAAGACATCTGGAAATCAGGTCGTGATCGGGATGCATCAATGACAGGTCGAAAAAATTCGGGGTAAATGTAATGGTTTTTAAAAATTATTTTACCATTTTTTTTATCAGAATAACAGATCCCTCTAAAGATTTTATGGCAAATAAATAAATCCCGGCAGGAATTTGACTTACCGGCAGGGTGATCAGATTTGGTCCGGCAAGACATACTTTTGTTGCGGAACAGAGGTTTCGACCTGTCATATCAAGGATTTCGAATTTCAGGGTGGTGGTGTTTTCGGGATGAATGATCACACTCACCGAACTCCCGGCAGGATTTGGGAATAATTCGCTCGAAACAACGGATACCCTGGTGATATCATCTATCCCGGTGACATCATGTTCAAAGAGTTGCAGGTTCATCCCATAGGCTACGGGAGTGGATGAATCGAGCCAGACTGCGGTTAACCTGGAATATTTTCCCGGAAAGTCGACATACAGTTTGTATGCACCAAAGGGCAAACTGCTTATTTCAAAATTGCCCGATTCATCTGTTACAGCGAACTTCAGCGGGGTGGTTAAATGTTCATCATACAGGATGACCTCAGCAAATTGAATTCCCCCCGGATTATCATTTTCTGCTGTGGGAGAAACCGTACCTATGATTTTTCCAGGACCTGAGAGCGTGTCATTGGTAGGTAGAAGGTAAATATGGGACGAAAACATGCTGCTGTCCTTCAGTTGCAGGACAGAACTTTCTTTCCACATCAGCTCATTGGGAAAATATCCTTGAAAATACTTTGAATAGCGGGTTGAGCCGGGGGTAAGTGTTGTCCTGACGATATAATTGCCGTTAAGAACATTGGGAAATGCATAATAACCCAGATTTGTAAATCTGGCCATGTCGAAAAGGACAAGGTTATTCCCGTTCTTCCTGTACAGGTAAGCCAGCCCGGTATCGCCGGTTGAAACAGGATTGTTTATCGGATAGGTACCTGCATACATATGCCCTCCCAGGTTGAAATATTTTGCTGTGGATATCGTATGACATACAGAATCGCGGCAAAGGATCTCTCCTTGCTTTTCATTGATGATGCGCAGGCATACCTCATGATCACCTGAAGTGTGAAACTGATGGATTACCTCGCGGAAGGGATAGGTCGCGCCGTCATCGAACGTCCATAAATAACTAGTAGGATTGCCGGTTGAATGATTGTTGAATTTAAAGGTGTTTGGTGCATGATTCATCGAGTCGAGTTCAGCCGTAAAGTTAGCATGGCATACAGGGGGAATCATGACGGTTACCGGTTTACATATCGCATCGTGACATGTGTTTCCAGAATCAGTATTGTATACAGTAAGGCATACGATGTAGGTTCCTTCTGCCAGGAAGATATGATCAGGGCTCTGCTCTGTGGAGGTCATGCCATCGCCAAAACTCCATTGCCAATAGGTAATTTGTCCGGATGACTCGTCTTCAAAATGGATGGTAAGCGGATCCTGTGAATCATGTTCAGCATCAAAGTCGGCAAGACAAGCTGTAACTTCATCTACTTTATCTTCTGCCTGAGTCCAACCCGAAAAGGGAAAAACCATCAGCAGGAATATCCATAGAGCAATTCTCATGATTTTACTGTTTTTTTCCAAAGTTGAATTGAATCCCAACACCCAGGCCAACAGACCAGGGGGCTTTAAAACTCATATTTTCCTGCTCAATGATCGGTTTCAGATAATACTTGCAGGAAGGTTCGACATAAAGGCTGATCTTGCGGTTCAACCTGATTTCAAGATTGAGATTGGCCCATAATTGCCAGTTTGTGGTAACACGCGTCGGGGTATTATCCTCTACTTTGATAATCCGGGCGTTGGGATAATTAATCAAAGGATCTGACATTCTGGAAGAAACCAGAAAAGAAACTGCCGGGCCTGCCTGGAAAGTCAGGCTGACAGCATTTGATTCGAATATCCGGTATCCAAGCAACAGGGGCACCTGCAAATAGGTATACCGGTCGTGGGTCCGGTCATCGGCCATGTGTTTCAGGCTGTCATAAACATTTTTTGTCACCGTATTGTATATGATCTCGTTGTTTACTCCGGTAGTAAATGAAACCACATTGTTGAAATAACCAACGCTGTCGAGACTCTGGTAATCGATGCGATATTTTCCTTCATCGAAAACGTACCCAAGTCCAATGCCGGTGGAAACGGAGAACCTCGAAATGTGATAGGCAAACCTTCCGCTTATCCAGAAATTAAAGGTCGAGTTCACATCAGGCTGGGCATTAAATGACACTTCGGGGTCAACCCCAAGACTGACTGAATAAAACTGAACTGCTGTCTGGCGCTCTTTCCTGTATCTCAGAATTCCGTTTGGCGTACTGATCGAAATGATCGTATCTATGCCGGGTTGAAGCCAGAACAGAGAAGATTCAATTGGCAGCAGCCTGGAAATGTCAAAATGTGAAACCGGAAGAACCGTGCCCGACTGTTCGGTTGTAACCGGGGTTGAAAACTCTGATGTAGATTTGGCTTCAGAGGAAACGGTTTTTCCGGAACCTGCCGGGACAACAGCAAGTAAATTCCCACGGTGAGGGGCCTGATTCACCTTTGAAGCGCTGGTATGTGATGTCGTATGGGATAAACTGATCCCTGATATATTATTTTTTGCAGAGCTAACTGGCTGAATATCAATGCCTGACTGATTTATTGAAATTTTTGAGACGGGCTGGACGGCAGCGGTGATATTACCTGAAGGCGTCGATTTTGCAACAGTTAAAACCGGAACAATTGCAGGGTTATTGGAAGTGGGAACAGCGATCTGCACAGTGTTGCCGGGAAGGATGAGGTATAGTATGGAGGAGATAACAAGTAATCCGGCTGTACCGGCAACCAAGAACCTGGCGGGAACATTTTTAAAATTAAAATGTCTGATCTCCTTCCAAAGTAATTTCCGGCTTATCGTCTTCCAAAGGCCGGGTTTTGGTTCGATGCGATGACCATCCAGGGTCTGTCGCAGGAACTCATCCATTCCCCCTTCTTCAAAATCCTTGAATTTTAAATTTTCATTCATCGATCACTGCCGTATTTTTCAAAATATTTAATTCAAATAATTTATTCCGTAACATTCTGCGTGCCTTGAGGAGTTGGGTCTTCGAAGTATTTTCAGATATACTCAGGGCTTCTGAAATTTCTTTATGGCTATATTCTTCAAACACATACATATTAAACACCATCCGATAACCGGGCGGAAGCATCTGGATCAGGGCCAGCAGTTTTTCAGCCGATACCGGTGCATTCCCCTGCGGTTGATCAGAGGTGGTTATGATTTCCGTTTCATTGATGCTTCCGATGTCCTCGTGATAAGGTAATTTCCGGTTCTTGCGATAATAGTTCAATGCATGGTTGATCATGATTCGTTTCATCCATCCTTCAAATGAGCCCTCTTTCCTGTAGGTACCAATATGTTGAAATATTTTCACGAATGCCTCCTGTAGAATGTCCTCTGCTTCATCACGATTTTGGGCATACCGGAGACAAACCGACAACATTACCGAAGAACATTCACGGTAAAGGGCGCTCTGGGCACTGCGCTTTCCTGCAACGCAGCCCTCGATAATGGAATCGTCAATGAGCATCCAACATTAACTAAAATTTAGACGTGCTAAAGAAAATTTAGTTGCCTGAAGGGCGTAAAATTACTAAAAAGAGAGTGTCGATTTGAATTTTTCAAAGTTGCTTTCAAAGAAACTGCGCCCTTCATGACTCAGTATACCCTGAATATGGTACACATAGATTTCGTGAAACATCTTGAATGAGATGAGTTCCTCCCGCGTAAATAAATCATTGTCAAAGAGGTTTTCAGTCCTGATAATATGAAGTTTTGCAACTATTTTCGAGTTTAGCTCTTTACGGTACAATCCCTCCCTCTTCCCTTTATTGAGGTTGTTGAAAACCGACTCATACATCTGCTTGCGCCTCACGGTTTTTATGGCCAGAAATAATCCGGGGTAATACTTTCTTAAATCATATTCCATGGATGGATTGTACTCCCTGAAAATGATGTTGAGCGAATGATAAACCTCGAACAACTCTTCAATTGCATTTAACTTCTTTTCCTCGATTGAACGAAGGAATGCGCACCGGTGATCGTGTTCCTGCATCATGACATTCCGCACCAGGTCTTCTTTGTCGCTGAAATGTTCGTAAAGGGTTTTTTTTGATACTCCCAGGTGTTTTGCCACATCATCCATCGTAACACTCTTAATGCCATATCGCTGGTATAATTTTCTGACCAATTCAAGAATGTTAAGTATTTTACTCTCCATTGGGCAAAGATACACAAAACGGCTGCGGAAACGATTTTCCTTCAAAAAGTTTTTTAGGACGGGAAAATACCTATCTTTGCGCTCCTAATATGATTTATCCTTGTCAATTCTAAACCATACGTTTGTATATATGAAAAAAATATTTTTCGTTACCGGCATACTGATTTTCCTGGCAGGTTGCAGCGGTAAAGAGGTTGATAAAAGAGTCCAGCTGGAACAGTTGAAAAAAGAACACGACAAACTCACCCAGGAAATCATCAAACTCGAAAAGGCGATAAAACCTGACAATCAGGTTTCTGCGACAAAGGTAAATGTGTCCACCGTGACAAAACAGACCTTTGAGCATTATATCGAGGTCCAGGGACGCATCGACGGAAACGAGAATCTCGCTGTCAGTCCGCGAAACCAGGGAGGTGTCGTCACCAAGATCCTGGTTCACGAGGGAGACGCAGTGAAACAGGGCCAGATACTTGCAGAACTTGATGCCGAGGTGCTGAAGCAGCAACTGAAAGATTTACAGAACAGGCTGGCTTTTGCTACCGATATTTTCAACCGGCAGAAAATCCTCTGGGATCAGAAAATCGGGTCGGAGGTTCAGTATCTGAAGGCAAAGAATGATATGGAATCAGCCCAGAACGGCATTGCCACGCTGGAAGACCAGATCAAAATGTCGGTAATCACCTCACCCATCAATGGAACTGTTGAAGATATTCCCATCAAGGTTGGACAGATGGCCTCTTCGGCCTCACCCATCCCGGCCTTCCGCATTGTAAATTTTTCCAAGGTCAAAGCCCTGGCCGATGTCGGGGAAGCTTACTCATCAAAGGTTAAAACCGGCGATCAGGTAAGGGTTTTCATGCCCGACCTCAACCAGGAAATCGAACAACGCATCACCTTTGCCAGTAAATATATCAACCCGGTAAACCGTACCTTCCTTGTAGAGGTTGAACTGCCTGTATCGAACCTTATCTATCGGGCCAATATGATAGCGGTGCTGAAGATTAAGGATTATACCAATCCAAACGCCATCTCCATTCCTCAGAATTACATCCAGACCTCCCGGGATGACGGTCAGTTTGTTTTTGTAGCCGTTGAAGAAAACGGAAAGAAAACAGCACAGAAAAGAGCCGTCATTCCATTCATCACTTTCAACGGACTGACTGAAATCGTTGGCGGGCTGAACGAAGGAGATAAGATCATCACAGCAGGGTATAAAGATCTGTATCCCGGGCAGTTAATCGACTTTTAATCTGACCAGGTCATGAAACAAAAAGAACACAAACTCAAAGAGTTTTTTGCAACCAGCTGGTCGATTGATAATAAAACCAGCATCTACGTACTTACAATCATCATAACCACCCTGGGTCTGTTATCCTATTTCAGCATCCCGAAAGAGCAGTTTCCCGAGATTGTCATTCCTACCATCCTGGTAAATACCGTATACCCGGGAACATCACCCGAGGACATGGAAAACCTGGTTACACGTCCCATTGAAAAACAATGTAAATCACTGGCCGACGTAAAAAAGATCACCAGCAATTCGATTCAGGATTTTTCAACCATTGTCGTTGAATTCAACCCGGGCATTGAAGTGACCGAGGCGAAGCAGCGTGTTCGAGATGCCGTTGACAAAGCCAAGACGAACCTGCCGAATAACCTGCCGAAAGACCCGGATATCAAGGAGGTTGACATTTCCGAATTTCCGATCATGAACATCAACCTGGCGGGTGATTATGATCTTCAAAGACTTAAAAAGTATGCCGAAGATGCCCAGGATAAAATCGAAACGCTGAAGGAGATTACACGGGTCGACATCGTCGGGGCGCTGGAACGGGAGATCCAGATCGACGTTGACATGTACAAGATGCAGGCGGCCAGCGTGTCCTTTCGCGACATCGAATCGGCTGTTGCTGCGGAGAATGTAACCATTTCAGCAGGTACGATCACTTCGTTCGGTACAAAATACACCATTCGCCTGGCAGGCCAGTTTAAAACACCTGAACAGATCAAGACCATCATGCTGAAAACGGCCAGTGGGGCCAATATCTATATTCAGGATGTGGCTGATGTCCGGGATTCATTTAAGGATCAGGAAAGTTTTGCCCGGCTGAACGGCAAGAATGTAGTCACACTGAACGTAATCAAAAAAAGTGGTGAAAACCTGATCAAAGCCTCCGAAGAGATCAAGGAGATCATGAAGGTCCTGAAAAAAACCGTCTATCCTCCCGATCTCAATGTGGCCATTACAGGTGATCAGTCCCGGTTTACCGAGAGCACCCTTGAGGAGCTGAACAATACAATTATCATCGGGTTCATCATGGTGGTCGTTGTACTCATGTTCTTCATGGGGTTGAACAATGCATTTTTTGTTGCCCTTTCCGTTCCGCTTTCCATGTTTGTGGCTTACCTGATCATGCCAAGCCTGGGATTCACCATGAACATGATCGTGATGTTCGGCTTTATTTTCGCACTTGGAATCATTGTCGACGATGCCATTGTGGTCATCGAGAACACGCACCGTCTCCACCGCGACCAGCCCGATATTGTGAAGGCGGCAAAAAATGCCGCAGGAGAGGTCTTCCTTCCCATTCTTTCAGGAACGCTGACGACACTCGCGCCTTTCTTCCCACTGGCATTCTGGCCTGGAATTGTCGGGAAATTCATGCATTACCTGCCGGTCACGCTCATTCTGACTCTTTTTGCCTCCCTATTTGTGGCCTATATCATTAACCCGGTGTTCGCCGTCACCTTCATGAAACATGAATATGACCAGGCTGAACATAAATCGAACAAGAAAAAATTGCTGGTCTCCAGCGTCGTGATGTTCGTTCTGGCGCTGATCTCCTATATTGCCGGAAGTTTTGTCATGGGCAACATTTTTATTCTTGCACTTATCCTCAACGCGCTTTACCGTTTGGTCCTGAAAAGCGCCATTCTCCGTTTCCAGAATGTAACCTGGCCCTGGGCACTGCATCTGTATGAAAAGACGCTGATAGTGGCTTTGAAAGGCCGCAATCCCTGGTATCTCCTGGGGGTAGTTGTCGCCTTGTTTTTCTTCAGTATCTTTATCACCGGGGTCGTCAAACCGAAGGTATTGTTCTTTCCGAACAACAATCCCACCTATGTCAGCGTATTCATCAAATTACCTGAAGGAACTGATCAGAATGTTACCGATTCAGTAACCCGGCTGGTTGAACAGAAGGTGAATCACGTGCTGGGAGAGAAAAATCCGGTCGTTGAATCTATCATTGCCAATGTTGGGCTTGGAGCAGGCGAAAGTATGTTTGACCGTTCTGTATCGGCCAACAAAGGGAAGGTGACCGTTAACTTTACTGAGAGTAAATTCCGGCGTGGCGTCTCGACCCAGGCCATCATGGATAAAATCAGGGAGAACCTGAAAAACATTCCGGGCGTCACCATCAGCGTTGAGAAGAACAAGATGGGTCCTCCCACCGGAAAGCCGGTAAACATTGAAATTTCCGGTGAAAATCTCGAAGAACTCATCCCGGCCTCCATCGCCTTCAAGTCCTATCTTGATTCCATACAAGTCCCCGGTATTGAGCAGCTGAAGTCTGATTTTGACAATAATAAACCTGAGATCATCATCAACATCGACCGGGTACGTGCAAACCGTGAAGGATTGTCACTCGGGCAAATCGGTCTTGAAATGCGAACCGCCATCTTCGGAAAGGAGATCTCTAAATACAAGGAGGATGAGGATGAATATCCTATCCAGCTTCGGTATTCTCATGCGGAACGAACCAATATAAACCAGATCATCAACGCGAAGATTACCTACCGCGACATGAATTCGGGGCTGCTGAGGCAGATCCCTATTTCATCTGTAGCTACGATTCAGTACAAAGACACCTACGGAGGGATAAAACGGAAAAATCTCAAAAGGGTGATTACTCTTTCGTCGGAAGTATTATCCGGTTACACCGCCAACGAGGTGGTAGCCAGGATCAACACTTCCCTGCCCTACTTTAATATGCCCAAAGGGGTGGAGATCAACCTGACCGGTGAGCGGGAGGACCAGGCCGAAACCATGGTCTTCCTGTTGAAAGCCATGCTGATCGCCATCGGTTTAATCTTCTTTATCCTGATAACCCAGTTTGGCTCCCTGAGTAAATCGCTGATCATTCTGAGCGAAGTCATTTTCAGTGTGATCGGGGTCTTGCTTGGGATCGATTTCTTTGGCATGTCGATCAGTGTGATCATGACCGGACTGGGCATCGTCGCTCTCGGAGGAATTGTAGTACGCAATGGTATCCTGATTGTGGAGTTTGCGGATGAATTGAAATCACGCGGGATGAAAACAACCCAGGCAATCATTGCAGCTGGCAAAACCAGGATCACCCCGGTAGCCCTGACAGCCACCGCCACCATGCTGGGACTTGTGCCCCTGGCGGTTGGAATGAACATTAATTTTGTAACGCTGTTTACTGAACTGAACCCGCATATCTACTTTGGCGGGGACAGTGTTGCTTTCTGGGGTCCGCTTTCATGGACCATCATCTTTGGATTGAGTTTTGCCACATTCCTCACCCTGGTCTTCGTTCCAGCCATGTTGCTGATTGATGCCAGGATGATGGCAAGGATTAAACGGGGAAAATCAAACCGCGAAGCAAAAAGAAGAAGAAAATAAACAGACTGTTTATCAGAATTTTTCGAGGAGCTTATTCAATCTGATCTTCTGGGCCAGCAAGGAATAAATTGATTGCATGTAATCATTATTGGAAGCCAGAAATTGTTGGTAACGCTGATTGAGGTCAGTACTTCCGACCATTCCCTGTTTGTATTTCTCCATGGTTTTTTCGTAGATCTTCAGGGCGGTCTCAAATCCTTTTACCTTGTTCCGGTAGATTGCATAGGCATTGCTGAATTCTGTTTTTGCGGTGGCAACCTGCAGTTCCAGACCTACACGCAATTTCTCATCCGTAACCTTTGTCTTTTCAACATTCAGCCGGGCCTGGTCAACGGCATACTTGCGGCCGCCACTGCTCCAGATCGGTATCTGAAGTGAAAATCCAAAACTGGTAGCCGGATACCAGACCTGGCTTGTGTTAAAAAAGTTCCATGTATCACGCTGGGCGCTTGTCGAAGCATTCAGGTACCCGCTGAGCGTGGGCTGGTAGGCGGTTTTTGAAAGTTTGTACTGCATCAATGTCAGGTAATCGGCCTTTTTCAATAAGACGAAGTCAATGTTCGACTTATAATCAAACTGTTGGTTGACAAGGGCGTCGCGGTTAACCTGGGCAAGGAAATAATTGAGATCATCCGTTTGAATCATCTCCTGGTTGTCTTTCAACCCGACAAGAAACTTCAAATTGGCATAGACCAAATCCCGTTGATTTTTCGTGTAGGTTATGGTGGCCTCCAGGTTCGAACGGTTCAGATCAGCCTGATCTACCTCAATATCTTCAATAAGTCCAACCTGGTAGCTCTTCCTGGCCTCTTCAACCAACCGGCTGACCACCACAAAGGTCGAATCCAGGATTTTAATTCCTTCGTCAACCACCAGCAGGCGGATGTAAACATCGGCTACCTGATCCCTTACATCCACTTTATCCTTGACATTTTTCTGTTTTGAGGTCTCAAGGTAAGCTTTGGCTGTTTGTAATCCTACCAGGTACTGACCACTGTAAACCAATTGCGTAAGTGATCCTTTCAGTGTCCCCGTATATGGGGTACCAAACTGAACAGGCTGGGGAGCGCCGGGTTTTCCAAAGAATTCCCCCGGGATCATTGTGGTTGGTATTACAAGGTTGTTCATATAATCAATACCGGCATTGATCTGTGGGAGACCAATGGCCGTATTCTGTTTTACCATTTTCCGGGCTATTTCCACATCGGTCGTTGAATTTTTCAGGTCATAGTTGTTTTCGTAGGCGTAGGCCTGAGCCTGTTCAAGTGAAAATTTCATGACCTCGTTGGGCCTTACAGTGGCCGGATTTTGAGCCAGGGAAGTCTGATCCAGGCTAAAACAAAAAATTATGAGTATGAGAAAAATGTATTTCATCGTGATTAGTTGAATTTTTTAAAATTTACTTTCCGCTTCTGTTTTTCATAATATTCTATCCCCTTCTGATTGGCAATACCCCGGATAAAATTGTCGAACATAACATCGAAAAGCGTTTGAAATGAAAATTTATCTGCCGGAAAAAATTCCGGGTTGTGCAAATCGATCAGGCGCCGCATATAAAGCCTTGCAACCAATTCTATGCTGAGGTCATCGCGGTAGATACACTGACTGATCCCTTTCTGAAGGTTGATCTGAATCTTGTTGTATATAAATTCAATCCGCTCATCCACATGCTTGTGGTAAATGTCGGGGTAATATTTCTTAAGATCAAAGGTCATGGAAGGACTGATATCCCTGAATCGTTCGCCCATATCACGGCTGACTATCAGCAGGATGTCGATGGCATTTACGCCTTCGAAATTGTGTTTTTCAAAAATCACTTCGAAGTTCTGGCGTTCCAGTTCAAGGAGCTTTTCCACCAGGCGTGTTTTACTATCGACAAACTGGTACAATTTTTTCTTTGACATTCCCAGGTCCCGACAGATATCATCGACAGAAACACTTCTGACTCCGTATTTATAGAAGAGTTCCCTGACCCTATCCAAAATATCGACCAACGCTTTTTCCATCCGTATATTTTACCAAATCACAGGTTTTTAACCTATCAAGTAAGGACGCAAAGTTAGGAAAATATTGCATGAAGAAACAAAACCGGGGTAAAAAGTTTCTCACCGGCATCCTGACTTTTGATTTTTCAGGGTCTGTGTATAACCAAAACAGATGTACCGTATATTTGACAATTTATGACCTATGAAACGATTCAACCTGACATTGTCAGTTTTCATGATCCTCTCCGTGACCATGGCTCAGAAAATCGACTGGCGAACATTGTATGAGAAATCGGGGACACTGGAAACACCAAGATACCAGGAAACCATCGATTACTGCAAACAGCTTGCAAAAGGATCGAAAATGGTGACCTATACAACTTTTGGCCGGAGCCCCCAGGGGAGGGATCTCCCGCTGCTCATTCTCGACAAGGATGGATTGAGCAATCCTGACGACATTCATTCGGCCGGACGGACGCTGCTCCTCATCCAGGCATGCATCCATGCCGGGGAGTGTGAAGGAAAAGATGCAGGCCTGATGCTTTTCCGTGACCTGGCCATCGCCGATGCCAGGCCCAGCTTTCAAGATCCGGCCACCGTGACCCATGATCAACACTCCGGTATTCCCGATCAGATCACCGGATTGTTAGACCATGTATCCATCCTCTTTATACCGATTTTCAATGTCGACGGCCACGAACGCTTTGGCCCCTACAATCGCATCAACCAGAACGGGCCCAGGGAGATGGGCTGGCGTACGACGGCCAACAACCTGAACCTCAACCGTGATTATCTCAAGGCTGATGCACCGGAAATGAAGGCCTGGCTGCAGATGTTTAACAGGTGGATGCCCGATTTCTTTGTCGATTCACATACCACCGATGGGGCCGATTACCAGTACGTACTGACCTACCTGATGGAGATCTATGGAGATATGGATGAGGGGTTGACCAACTGGTCGGAAAACACCTTTATCAGCCAGATGCAAAGTCACCTGAATAAATCGGGATACCCTGTTTTTCCCTATGTCGATTTCCGCAACTGGCATGATCCCCGAAGCGGACTGGTCACGGGGGTCACTCCGCCCATGCTTTCACAGGGATATACCGCTCTCCGTAACCGCCCCGGGCTGCTTTTAGAGACGCATATGCTGAAGCCATACCGTCAGCGTGTTGAAAGCACCTACGCATGCATGCTCACGACCATTGAAATCCTGTATAAAGAGTCTGACAATCTTCACAAACTGATCAATGCAGCTGATCAGTTCGTCTCGGGCAGGAATTTCCTGAATGCTGAATTCCCGCTTGAATTTGAAACGAGCACAGCTGACAGCAGCATGGTTGATTTTCTCGGCTTCGATTACACCGCTGAAAAAAGCGACCTGAGCGGAGGTACCTGGTTCAAATATAGCAACAAGAACGCCACGTTTACCCTCCCCTATTTTTCAAATGCCAGGGTGGTCTCTTCCGTAAAACTGCCTTATGCCTATGTCATTCCGGCTGAATGGAATGCTGTGATCGATCGTTTGAAAATCCATGGGATCAAAGTCTGGGAACTTTCGAAGGATGCCGCCATTCCGGTGCTAAGCTACCGGTTTAAAAATCCGGCCTGGCAGCAAAATCCGTATGAGGGTCGTCATCCGATGACCCACATTGAGTGCGAGGAAATGGAAGATACCATGTCATTCCCGGCAGGGTCGGCTGTGGTGGAGGTTATGCAGCCGGCAGGGCGGATCATTCCGCATATCCTGGAGCCAAAAGGAGACGGATCGTATGTTTACTGGGGTTTTTTTGATGCCATTTTTGAGCAGAAGGAATATGGAGAATCGTATGTGATAGAAACAATGGCACGTGAAATGATGGCAAAAAATCCCGCGCTAAGGCAGGAATTTGAAGCGAAAAAGCTGGCAGATTCTACATTTGCAAAGAACCCGCAACTCATCCTGAATTGGTTTTACGGTAAGTCACCCTATGCTGACAAGCGAAAAATGGTCTATCCTGTCGGGAAAATATACGATGCGAAGGTAGTTGAATCGCTCAGACACTGATTCCCGGCTCCCCGGTTTCCATGGTTCCTATGATCGCAGCACCTATGATGCCTGCTTCCCGGAGCCGGGTTACCAGATCGTTTGCCTGCTCAGCCGGCAATGAAATTAGCAAACCGCCTGATGTTTGTGCGTCGGCCAAAATGAATTTCATCATCTCGGGCGCGTTATCCTTCCATTGAACAATCCCTTCAACATAGGCCAGGTTGTTTTTGGTTCCCCCGGGAATTGTACCGGCAGCCGCAAAGTCCCACGCCTCTTCCAGCACGGGAATGGAGGCAATATCAAGGTTGGCCCTCAAGCCGGCTCCCTGAACCATCTCCTTTAAATGACCTAAAAGTCCGAAACCGGTCACGTCTGTGCAGGCATGAACCGTGAAACCGGTCATGATTTCAGCCGGTATCCGGTTAAGTTCAGCCATCATCTTCATTACCCGGTCAATCGTTGCTTCACTGGCGATGCCGCGCTTGATGGCCGTGGTGATAATTCCAGTTCCAACCGGCTTGGTAAGAACCAGGGCATCTCCGGGTTTTGCGGCTGAATTCCTTAATATCTTTCCCGGACGGATCAGGCCGGTTACTACCAGTCCGAATTTCGGTTCGCTGTCTTCAATGCTATGCCCGCCAATCACCTGGATCCCTGCCTCGGCAACTTTGTCATTTGCCCCTTTCAGGATTTGCTGCAGAACCTCTATGGGCAGTTTCCTGTCAGGAAAACCAACAATACTCAGTGCAAAAATGGGTTTTCCTCCCATGGCATAGATGTCGCTCAATGCATTGGCAGCAGCTATGGCCCCATACATATATGGGTCATCCACGACGGGGGGAATGAAATCCACTGTTTGCACGATCGCCCGGTTCTCATCGATCTGGTAAACCGCGGCATCATCCGATGTTTCATGACCAACCAGGATGTTCGGATTATTCTTCCCTGGTAGGGATTTAAGAATTTTATCCAGCAACTGCGGCCTGATCTTGCAGGCGCAACCCAGCGCATGGGTGTATTCGGTAAGCCGGACGGAGGTCGGCAGAATGCCGGAAACCGTGTTCGTCTTCAGGTTTTTATAGGCATCAACAATGATCGGGATGGCCCGTTCAACCTCCTGTTGCGTGGTCATTCTTCCCAGCGAAAACCGGATGGTTCCCATGGCATATTCTATTGGGACATGCATGGCGGTGAGAACCCCTGAGATATCCGATTGATCGGCATGGCAGGCAGCCCCGGCCGATGCGGCAAGGCCTTTCATCTCTCCAAGCAATGTTGCGGCCTCTACTCCCGGAAATCCAAGGCTCAGGGTGTTTGGCAACCTCAACTCGGGATGCCCGTTCAGCCGTATTTCGGGAAGTTGGGTACGAATGCCTTCGTGGAGCATATTCCGAAGTGCCAGGATGCCGGAGGATGATTTGTAATTTGCAATTAATTCGGCTGCGGCTCCCAATCCCACAATCTCCATCACATTTTCGGTACCAGCCCGCTGATCCGATTCATGATCGGCTCCATGCATCATCTTCTCAAGTTTCACACCCCTACGGATGTAAAGTGCGCCCACTCCTTTCGGAGCATAAAGCTTATGCCCGGCAACCGACAGCAGGTCAACATGCAACTTCTCAACGTCAACCGGGATCTTCCCTGTTGACTGGGAGGCGTCGGTGTGAAACAGAATGCCCCTCGACCGGGCCAGTTTTCCTATGGCCTCTATCGGCTGGATACTCCCCGTTTCATTGTTGGCATGCATCACCGAAATCAGGATTGTCGCAGGGGTAATGGCCTTTTCTACTTCCTCCGGATCAACAATCCCTGATTCATCAACGGGAAGCCAGGTAACATCGAATCCTTCTCTTTCGAGATAATGACAAACTTCGGTAACTGCAGGATGCTCAATGGAAGAGGTGATGATGTGTGCTCCTTTTACCCGTTTTGAAAAAGCAACACCCTTGATGGCCAAGTTATTCGATTCTGTTCCCCCGCTGGTAAAAATGATTTCGTCACTTCTTGCATTTAAAAGTGAGGCGACCTGTTTTCTTGCTTTTTCAACGGCGGTTTTGGTCTGAACTCCAAATGCATGGGTGCTTGAAGGGTTCCCGAAATGATGTTCGAGGAATGGGCGGATCGAATCAATCACAATCGGATCGACCGGGGTCGTGGCATTATAATCAAGATATATCGGGTCCATTTTCAAGACATTTATAAGCAAAATCGATAATTTGCAGTGCATCCGCTTCAAGATCAGTTCCTGAGATCAGGATATCCCGGATGTTTCTGTTCTTTCTGCGGTTTATTGAAAAAAGGTATGCTTTATCATAGTAGGCAAGGGCAATGGAGGCGACTGTTTCAAAATCATCGTTTTCAAGCGCCAGGGTTGCCTCTTTGGTTCGCGCACCTCCCAATCTTTCACCAATACGGAGAATGGCCTCCCGCAGCAATTGCTTTTCAAACCCGGCGTAGTCGCGCACAAGCCGTCCTATCCTGATCGATTCATCCAGTTCAACCTTTACCAGCATGCTGTTCGTGAGCTGTTCTATCAGCGGATCAGGAAGCGTTACCCGGCCAATCATCCGGCTTTCATCTTCAATCCATACCACGCGGGAAAGGTCAAGCTCCAACCACCGTGCATATACCTCATTTTCGAATTGCTCGTTGGTAGGTTGAGGCTGTTGTCCCAAAGCTCCGAATACAGATCCTTTGTGACAGGCAATACCTTCGAGGTCAACAACCTGTTCCCCTTTGCGCGCGATCGACTGCAACAACTCAGTTTTCCCGCTGCCTGTGAATCCACCCAGGACAATGAACTTTACGGCGCCGGAAAGGCCCTGCCGGATAGCATGGCGGTATGCTTTGTACCCTCCGTTCAAAACCAGTACCTCATATCCTGCCTTGCTGAAAACTTCAGCCATGACGGTGCTCCTTATCCCACCCCTCCAGCAATGTAGTAAAATCTGACCAGGCCTGACCGCCTTCCGTAAGGATCCAATATACCAGCCTGTTTTTGGCAAAGCGAAATCAAGCCCCTTCAGAATGGCCTCTTCCCTGCCCGACTGAACATACAAAGTTCCCACAATGGCCCGTTCGGCATCAGTAAACAGGGGAATACTGATGGCTCCGGGAACATGACCCTGTCTGTACTCACCTGGCGACCGTACGTCGATTACCGGGATTTGTGTTGCATCTCGCAGAAAGTTGGTCGGTTCAATTTGCCGGATCATCGTCTTGTTTGGAGCATTCGTCAAAATTAGTCTGCTTTCACAAGCAAAACAAGGAATTGTCATTACTTTTATCATTCAAATCATCCTCCTGAATGCCAGTTCGTAAGTGGATATGGCCCCTTCTGCTTGTTTCGCTGCTTGTCTTCATCCTTTCACTCAGGCAGCTTTCTGACCCCGATCTCGGCTTCCACCTGAAATATGGAAAGTGGATCGTTGAGCATCAACGCGTTCCTGTTTCCGATTTAAGCACCTATACTGTTTCGCAGCATCCCTACATCGACCTGCACTGGATGTTCCAGGTTGTTCTTTACGGGGTGTTCCGGCTTACCGGTTATCCCGGCATCAGTCTCTTCATCTGCCTGCTGAGCCTGCTGCTGTACCTGGTCCTGCTGTTTCGCCAGCAAACATCCGGCATTCCTGTTCCGGTAACCTGCACCATGCTGTTGATGGCCTTCCTGATCATTGATCCGCGGATAGCGCCCCGGCCAGAAATGTTTACTTTTCTCTTTCTGACTCTGATGTTGTTTATCCTTGATCTGTATCATGCTGGAAAGAAGAACCTTCTTGTCCTCCTTCCATTGATCATGCTTTTCTGGTGCAACATGCATGCACTTTTCATCCTCGGCATCATAACCGTTTCCATCTACTTTTTTAGCATCCTGATCCGTGACAGAAGGGCCGATAAGACATTGCTGTTATGGGCTGTCCTTGCCGTTTGTATATGTTTTATCAACCCTTATGGTGCAAAAGGTTTTACTCTCCCCATTGAACTCCTGACCCGTTTCGACCCAAACAATATCTACAATCAACATATACAGGAGTTTATGCCATTTTTTGCCCAGAAATATTTTGTTCTGCGCGATTTCCTTTTTATCATGCTTCTTGGAATAACCATGGTCTTTACAGCACTTACGTACAAAAACCGGAAACTTCATGAATTCATCCTGCTGGCACTTTTTGGATTTCTTGCCATCGGGTCAATCCGGAACATCCCGCTGTTCGTTTTGGTTGCACTGCCCATCGTAAGCCGGGAAATATCCGAGTTGACAGGAAGGATCGGATTATGGCGTAATAAACTGGAGAGGATATTCTATTTGCTGCTGATTATAATTCCCCTCTTCTTCATTCCAAGGATACTGACAAATGCCTTTTACATGTGGAATAATTCCTTCAATAAAACAGGGATTGGAATCAATTCTTCGCATCAGCCCCTGAATGCATCGGCATTTTTGTTGGAGAAACACCTGGATGGCCGCATCCTGAACAGCATCGGGTTTGGTGGCTGGTTATCCTGGACCCTTCCTCAGCCTGTTTTCATCGACGGCAGGCTGGAGGTCATTCAGGAACCGTTATACCAGGAGGTGACAAAAAGCTGGGATGGAGGACTACCAGAAATGATCGGAAAATATCATCCGCAACTCATCGTGTACAATTACCTGAAATATTATCCCTGGACACTACAACTGAAAAACATGAAGGACTGGCGGCTGATCTATGCCGATGGCATCGCAGCTGTTTTTGCTCACAGGGATTATGCTGGTGGGATTCCCGAGTTGGTGCTATCAAACCTGTCATTATCCCGAATGGCTGACATCGATAAATCCATGAACGATTGGCTTCAGGGATTTTACCGTCCCACAAATTATCCTTCCATTGACCTGGTACATCTTTCTTTGCTCAGGCTTCAGCTGGACAGGACAAACGTATGCAAAAGGGATGCAGATAAAGCGGTGGAATTCTTCAATTCTGCCAATGAAAAATATTCGGCTGGAAATTTTCACGGTGCCATGGCGGATTATGATACCGCGATCATATTGCAGCCGGGGTATTCAAAAGCCTACAACAACCGGGGTATCCTCCGGGCTTCTGCATTTTCGGATTACCATGGAGCGATCTCAGATTTTAATAGCGCCATTCATCTGAATCCCCATTATGGCGATGCCTATCTCGGTCGCGGAACAAGTTACTTTCTTCTTAAAAACCTCCAGGATGCCTGTAAAGACTGGTCTGTGGCACAGTCACTCGGCAATCAGCAGGCTACCCGGTTAATGGAATTGCATTGCAATCGGTAAAATTTCGTAAATTTGTGACCTAATTCTGATGTCCAGATGAGCGATTCCATCCATCACGAGTGCGGCATTGCTATGGTCCGCCTGCTAAAACCGCTCGAATTTTACCTTGCCAAATACGGAACTGCATTTTATGGTTTAAATAAGCTGCATCTGCTTATGCAAAAGCAGCATAACCGGGGTCAGGACGGGGCCGGAATTGCCAGCATTAAATTTGACCTGGAACCCGGGAACAAATTCATCAACCGCATCAGGTCGGTAGCCAACGCACCTATTCAGGACATTTTCAGTAAAGTGAGCCACGCTGTAAAGGAGGTCGAGGATCGTCACCCCGCCCGGCTGAATGATGTTCAGTGGCTGAAATACAAGGTGGACATGCTGGGAGAGCTGTATCTCGGCCATCTTCGTTACGGCACTTACGGCAAAAACAGCATCCTCAACATTCATCCGTTTGTGAGGGAAAACAACTGGATGACAAAAAATCTTGTTCTCGCAGGTAATTTCAACCTCACCAATGTGGATGAGCTTTTCGAGAAACTGATCGACCTGGGGCAGTACCCTGTTGAAACCAGTGATACGATCACCATCCTTGAAAAAATGGGTCATTTCCTGGATGAGGAAAATGAGGAACTATACCAGCGATTCAAGCAGAAGGGATTCCCGAAACGCGAAATCACCTTCCAGATCGCCAAACACCTGAATGTTCAGAAGATCCTCCGGCGTGCAGCAAAGACGTGGGACGGCGGGTACGTGATTGCCGGAATGTTCGGGCATGGAGATGCCTTTGTCATGCGTGATCCTTCGGGGATCAGGCCGGCCTATTATTACAAGGACGAGGAGATCGTCGTTGTGACCTCAGAGCGTCCGGTGATTCAAACGGCATTCAATGTATCGTACGATACCATTCATGAGTTGACGCCGGGTCATGCCTTAGTTATCAAAAAGGATGGAAAGGTTGCTGAGAAAGAGTTCAGCAAGCCCCTGGAAAAAAAATCCTGTTCTTTCGAGCGGATCTATTTCTCGAGAGGAACCGATAAAGATATTTACCGCGAGCGCAAGAAACTGGGAAAATTTCTTACCCCGGCCATACTTAAGGCCATCGACCATGATGTCGAGAACACAGTTTTTTCCTACATCCCGAATACGGCCATCGATGCCTATTACGGCCTGATAGAGGAGATGAATCTTTTTTGCGACAAGATCAAAATGGACCGTATTCTTGATGCCGGCAAATCGCTCACTCCTGAACAGCTGAAAACCATTTTTCAATTGAAGCCCCGTGCAGAAAAAGTGGCGGTTAAGGACATGAAGCTGCGAACCTTCATCACCCAGGACTCGCAGCGCGACGACCTCGCCGCCCATGTGTACGATATCACCTATGGCAGCATCCGCCGGGGCATTGACAATCTGGTCGTGCTCGATGATTCAATCGTACGGGGAACCACGCTGAAACAAAGCATCCTTCGCATCCTTGACCGGCTTGGGCCCCGGAAAATAGTCATTGCTTCGTCAGCTCCTCAAATCCGCTATCCGGACTGTTACGGGATCGACATGGCCAAGATCACCGATTTCATTGCCTTTAAGGCTGCCATTGAACTGCTGAAGGATACGCACCAGGAGCATATTATCAATGAGGTTTATCTCAAATCGAAGGCTCAGGAAAAGCTTCCGAAAGAAAAGATCGTCAATTTTGTGAAGGAAATTTACAACCCTTTTACCGCAGAGCAGGTTTCAGAGAAGATCTCCGAACTCCTCACCCCTGTCACCTGCAAAGCAACTGTGAAGATCGTCTATCAAACCATCTCCGACCTACATGAAGCCATTCCTGATCATCGGGGAGATTGGTATTTTACAGGGAATTATCCCACCCCCGGAGGTAACAAAGTTGTAAACCGGGCCTTTATCAATTATATTGAGGGACGGAACGTAAGAGCCTACTAGTGAATTACGAATGACGAGTGACGAATGACGAGTGATGAATTGGGGTTGTCGGATCGTTTGTTTGCTTGTTGGCTATTTCTCGATTGCGGCGGCAATTTTCTCCGCTATTAACTTGAACTCTTCGGGGGTGAATGAAAGTTTGGGCCTGCGGAAATCCATGTCGTACATACCTTTCAATGGAATCAGGTGAATGTGGGCATGGGGTACTTCCAAACCAATCACTGTGATGCCAATCCGCTGACAGGGCACCACCTTTTCAATGGCTTTCCCGATCTTTTTGGCGAAATTCCACAATCCTGCGTGAAGTTCATCCCCGACATCAAAAATGTAATTGATCTCTTTTTTAGGTATGACGAGGGTATGCCCCTCCTGCAGGGGGTTGATATCAAGAAAGGCCAGGTAGTTCTCGTCCTCGGCCACCTTGTAACAGGGAATTTCCTTATTGATAATCCTTGTGAATATGGTTGACATACTTTAAACGGTTACTCTTGTTATTTCAATAATTTCAAAGGTGATTTTTCCTGCAGGAACACTGATCTCCACCGTTTCCCCGATACTTTTTCCAAGCAACCCTTTGGCAATGGGCGAACTGACCGACAACTTTCCGACTTTGATGTTGGCTTCATTTTCAGGTACGAGGGTGTAAGTCACGACTGTTCCATTCAGGGAATTTTTCAATTTCACGGTTGAAAAAATCAGAATCTTCGAATTGTCAAGCCGGCGTTCGTCAATCAGTCTGGCATTCCCAAGTACCTCGCGCAATTTCGAGATCTTGAGTTCAAGCATGGATTGAGCCTCCTTGGCAGCCGCATATTCTGCATTTTCCGATAGGTCACCTTTATCTCTTGCTTCAGCAATCTGGCGTGAAATCGACGGACGCTCAACAGTGGTCAGGTGATGCAACTCTTCCCTGAGTTTTTCCAAACCATCGGGAGTATAATATTTTAATTCAGACATTTCAGATAATGTATTTGATTTTATAATAAGGCAAAAGACCCTATACAGGGTCCTTTTGCATAAAGAAACGAAGTTAACGAAAACTGTAATCCGAAAGATTAAAAGTTTAGTTTAATACCAACACTGTGTGTTCCCTGGAACGGATTGGTTGCCCGGTATGAATAATCGATGCCGATACCAGATCCCTTTTCCTTGTTAAATGGCACTGAAACTGTAAAACCCGCGCTTGGTCCTGTGAATACTGTTCCACGTTCAGCAACATCGGAATTGAACATTCCTCCCTGATAGGTATAGCCCGCCCTGAGTTGAAGATAATACTTCAGTTCATATTCCAGGCCAAGGGTAAACTGATCTTTAGTAAATGAGTTGGAGGTGAAGTTACCGGCAAGGGTGATGCGGTGCATGTCGCCTATCAGAAAATCGTACGATGCCCCGATGCGAAGGGTTGCGGGAAGTTCGTAGGTAGCTGAACGTTGCTCGACCGTAAACTGGTCATTGTCGTTACCATGACCCGGAATGACTCCGCGGAAAGATAAACCATCGCCGCTGAAATGCATAGGTGCTCCCACATTCTTAAGGGCAATCCCGAATTTTATCTGATCCTTTTCACCGGTCACATACTGAATTCCCGCGTCGAGGGCAAGTGCAGTTGCCGTTGCATCGGAAATGGTCTCTGTGATCAGTTTCACCGCAAGACCTCCATAAATACTGTTGGAAAAGGCCTTGGCATACGCCAGATTGATATTCATATAATTCGGGCTGAATGTTCCCTGTATGGGTTCCGGCGAGTTGGTGGTGGTAACCTGGATATCTCCAAAACTCATGGACATCACTGCAGCCGTGAGCACGCCTCCGTTCTGACCCAATTTCTGGCTTAAACCAAAGGCCATTATGTTGACCCCCGATCCTCTCAACCAGTTTGTGTAGGAGAAAATGATCTCAGTCCCCTTGGTGAAACCTGTTCCGCCTACATTCGTGTACAAAGCCTCAAGGCCTTGTCCGCAGGAGGTACCTACAGAGCCCCACCCTGAGCTCTTTGCCCAGGGGTTAATCAGCAGTTCTGACGCACCCGCCTGACCAGAACGGTCTTTATTTCCAGCTGTCACCTTATCGAGGGGAATCAGCACCAACCCCATTAAGAATATTGCAACCAAACAGCTATATAGATTTTTCATAATCCTGAAATTTATTGTTGTGTTCATATTATAAACCATAAATGCCATTACAATGAGTTCAAGTCAACAGGCCGCAATATTCCGAACCATTTGATGACACGTTCGCCCAAACCTTCAGATTTTACGTGGATCAGGTAAACTCCGCCGGCGATGGGTATGCCGGCAAAATTCTTCAGATCCCAGTCGAGTGAAGTCTTTGCATCGGTATTCAGCCCCGCCGTAGAAGAACGTGGCTGCGGAATACCCGATTTATCAACGTTAAACTGACGGATCATGGTTCCGCTCATATCAAATATTGTGACAGTACACTTTGATGGCAGGTTCACGATCTTAATGCGGTTATCGAGCTGATTCCTTTCATAATCATCGTAGGCATAATAGGGATTTGGAACAACATTGATCAGGTCAAGATCAGATGAAGCCTTTTCCTGGTTGTTTTTCGATGTTGAGATGGTGTTCGTATTGAACACATACAAAGGATAGTTGCGGTTCAGGGTATCCGTTGACCCTTCAGGCATCGGCGTTGAATAATAACGCTGGTATGGCTTCGAGATGCGGATTTTTGTAGTAACCGCATTGCTTAACCAGGGTTGTCCGGGGATGGACAATGGCATCGACACATACATCGCTGTACCATAAGCGTTCGATTTGTAGATTGTCGGATTGGCCGGCAATCTCATCAGGTTATCCCTGAGGTAGGCACCACCGTCATAAGCCGGGAAATTCAGCTTGATAATTCCGCCTCCGATCGTTTTTGCTGTATGATTCATGATGTAGACAAAATGCTGACCTCCGAAGACAGGTACACCGGAAGCATCATAAATCCTGCTGGACGGATTCCAAAGCATGTCGCGGCCATTGTCAGCAACAAGCCATGAGTTTTCACCAAACATGATGTTTAACCGTTCACCTGTCTCGAGGTTGATGGCATAGCCAGGGAACCAACCCATACCGGTGGGGCTTATGTAGGATGAATTTTGCTGGGGGTTGGTACTCACAACGCCCGTATCGCCATCAATATTGACGGAAGGAGCAGCACGGAAATCAAACATCTTTGCTCCGCCCTGCGCCAATTGAATTTTCGGACACAATTCAACCACCGGACAACGCGTCCATAAATCCCTGTTTGGGGTGATGACGATATCCACACTGGCTAACTGATCCAGAGAGGCATATCCCTTCGAATTTTTATCGAAGGCTGCTCCGGCATATAATTCTCCCCCTGAGAGGGGGGTATTGGCGTTGACTGCCGCAAGACCATAAGGAGACCATACTCCTGCCTGGATTTTCTGGAAATTCTTATTTGGATCAAATGGCTGATTTCCACCCATGTTCCAGTCATACCACTGGGGCGTTGATCCTTTGTATGTTCCTGAACGTATCCAGTTCACGAACGACTCGGGTATATCGGAGTCCTTCACACCTCCCAGCCACACCTTGGTACTGTCTTCATAAAGGGCCGGAGAGGCGTATAACAATCCGTTATCCGATTTCAGTCCGCCCCTGATTGAATCTCCTGCATTTGGCACCTGGGCAATGGTAAGTGCCAGCCCGAGATCGAGGAAAGTTTGTTCATACTGGTATATGGTTGTGGTATCGGAACGGTAAGTTGCTCCTGTTGAATTGTTGATCAGGGTCCATTTTCCGAACTTGATCTTCTTTGTATCCGGCTTTGTAATGCCAATCGCAAAGGGGTTATTGACGGTGACTTCGACCATCGAATCAAATTTAACGGTATACTCACCTGCAACAACGTTCAATGGATCAATAACTTTGACGTCTAATGGTCCCCTCGATTCAAGATAGGTAGGTGTGTATGAAATCGGATAATCCGGATCGCCCAGCTTGGTTTTCGTTGAATCGATGGGCGGTTTTACCATTATTTCATTGATGGTTGCCTGAGAAAGGTCGAGGATCATTCCTCCATTTCCCTGGCCCTGGATCCTGGTAATCACCGGACCTGTGCCGTAATTTGAATGAGTGACTTCAGCCAGCGGAATATGAGGAATCCCGGTATACACCTTGATGTTGCTGCGACCCCTCAGGTAAGGGAGCTTCTGCCCGTCCAATGCGGTTGGGTCATTTTGATTATACTTTTTATACTCGTTATAGGCATAAGCAATGGTGACATAATAATACTGCTTATGGTTTATCAGCCTGTCATCTCCGGTTGCAAACATATCCTTGGTAAATACGAAGGAGTGATTGATTCCCTTATCTTCACCATTCACCTCGAGGATCCCAACGTTTCCGCCTAAATTCTGATCATAATTCCAGTTGACCAGTTTACTTACCCCATTCTCAACATCGCACTGGGCAACAAGACGAGCCTTGGTTGCATCATCAATATCAGCAGCCGACACCGTGGCATCCTTTAACTGGAAGATCTGGTATCCTTCAAAATGATACAACGAGTCATTCCGTGGTTTCAAACCTTCAGGGTTGGGGATGTTCGGGTCAAACTCAACATATTTTTCACCATAATTATTACCACCATCGTTGGTTTTACGGTTTGAGAGATAAATAATCAGTTGTTTGTCCATCTCTTCAATGGTCATATCAGGTGCATTCGGACCATTCAGAACGGCAAAACAGTTATCGAAAAGATTCTGACACTTATCGTCTACGATCTGCAGCAACTGGACAGACTCCAATGGTGTTCCTGAAATGGTGCGGGCCCATGGAATACCAACGGTAATATAATTACAGGCTCCTGGCATTAAAGTAAAGGGACCTGCAGATTGCATAAAACGGCGGTCCTGCGGGTTGTTCCCGGCAATCACTTCAGTCCATTTTTTCTGCCCGTTGGGCGGTTGACCCTTTGTTCCCCAGTCACACAAGTCAGTTTCATCCGGGAACATGAAGTCGCATTCAGGACCAAAACCACCGGCTGAAAAATGGGCATTTCCTCCATAGATCATTTTTGAATTATCTTTCCAGATACCTCTGAGGAACAGATAATACTCAGGTGCATACGAGGGGTCGGTCATGTAATCGGGAACACCGGCATTGCTGTTATTGTGGTATACAAAACGGCGCATACCGTAACGTTCATTGTCAATGATTCCGTCACCAAAATTCACACCGTTGATTGCTTCAGAACGAACCATGAAGCTGGCCGAATCCTGCCCACCGGGGCCATATCCCATTTTAATAATGGTACCATTCATGCCAACGATGTCGCAGCTTCCCGCAAACGTTGGTCCTTTCAGGTTGCTTCCCTTAAAGGAAGGGTTGTCATATCCGTCGGGATCCATGTAAGGCCCCTGGAAAAAGTCAACTCCAATTGCAGGCGGATGAGCGCCATAGGCCCAGGTCTGACCGGTACCGTCGATCGGTGTCCCGTTGTAACAGTAGCCCAATCCCCGGTTTACATCGCAGCCAACATAGTCGTCGTTGGCATATCCCAGATCCGGGTCAACCCATTGACTGAAGTAAGTATTGGTGAGGGTATAGGTAGACCGGTTGATCAGTTCATAAGAATAAAAGGTCATGTTATTGATTTCGTCGTTGGTGGCGAAAGCAAAATACTGTGCCCTGATTTCCATCCCGATGGGTTCACCGGTAGTTTCAGAGTGATAATTTCCTTTATCATTATAAACGCTCCAGAGTGTCTGGTCACCTTTCAGGACCTGGTCCACGAGGATACCCATGGTATCGGCCGAACCTCCGTTCTTGATTTTGGCGCGGGCAACCCGTTCGCCGGGTTTCAGGTTTTTCGGACAAAGTTTATTGCCCAGGTCATAATAGGGATAATCTCCCTGTTTGGGATCATATAAACCATCTCCGTTTACATCCATAAAGGGAGCAAGGTAGAATGCCTGTCCTTTGCTTTTGTTTCCGTGTGCAGGCCAGTCCGTGATCGATTTTGGAATGACATAATTCGGATAGGCTGCCTTGTTTTCCCACCAGGCCAGGAATTCCTGTACCTCACCTCTTGTAATGGGGAAAAGCCGGTCGTACTGAGCACAGGTTTCAGCATCGATGGCTGCGGTTCCATCCACGGTCAGTGGGCCGGGCCAGTAGTCATTTTTCACATGAGATGGGTTTCCTGTTCCCTGACCATAACGGTAGGCGGCCAGTTTAAGGTTGTTGTTGATATCGATACCCCCAATCCAGAGAGAGAATGAAAACATCGAGGTCTTTTTTGATCCTTTGGGAATTTCATACTCGGCGTTCTCAATAAACCATCCGTTCCCATAGGAATAAACAATAGCCCTGACGTTGTTGATATCAAGTGTTTTGGAATTTGACCCCGAAGCACAACCCGCAGCGATTTCTTTAATTGAGTTGGTGCTTTTGGTACCACCCACCTTGTGAACTTCCTCTGCAAGGAGACCATTTGTAACCATTAGACAACAGAGTGCAATCACTAAAAAGCGAAGTATATTTTTCATAGTTGCATTATTTATTAACATACCGGTATTTCTTCTCATTTTCCTTGTCAAACATTAGAAATTAAACTTAACCCCTAAACGGATGGTCCGTGGTGAACTGTAGCGATATGGGTTATTCATGTTGATCGTATACAAATCGGAATATGATTGGGGATTCACCTGCTGGCTGATGGCATTCTGCCATTCCGGTGCGGAAAGATATCCGTCATCACTTGCTGATCCCGTTGCAGGGTAAACTGCAGTAACATTCATCGTATTTAACAGGTTTGAGAATTCAATATAAACATTGATGGTTCCGTACTTCTTTTTGTTAAGGGCAAAATTAAAGTCCTTGTCAACCGCAGCATTGATGAGGAACTGCCAGGGAAGGCGTGCTCCGTTGATACTTCCCTTGATGGGGCCCATGGCTCCATAAGGCAGGATTGTGCTGGTTTTGGTATAGGGCGTTCCTGATCCCCCGGTGAGGGTTACGTTGGCTCCAAAATTGGAAAGGAACTGAACAGGGGCCTTTCCGCTCTTCTTGCGGTTGATAACCGGTCCGTTGTAATCCTTGCCACTACCCCAACGATAGTCAAGGCTGATGTTGAACTGGTGACGGCGGTCAAAGTTCAAAGGATTCAGGGTACGAAGGTTGGGCTGGTCGGAACGGACAATCGTGCTGGCGGCATTCGGATCAGAGCCTGTACCATCGGCAAACTGCAGGGTATAGTTAAAACGCACCCGGGCATTGCCTGAACGACGCAGGTCATAGGTCAGTGTCAACCCTTTGACAGTTCCAAAGTCAATGTTGGTGAAAGAATAATAGGTCTTGGGATAGGCACCGGTCAACCGGTACTGTTGAATCTGATCACGCATTTCGCGGTAGAATACCGATAGTTTCAGTGAAGATGCATTGTTGATCTTCTGCTGGAATCCCAATTCATAGTCGATGGTTTTCTCCGGCTTCAGGGCGGGGTTATTGATGGTGCCCGACGCACCGGTTACACCGATAAAATAATAGCTGATGGGATCAATCTGTACTTCGGCCGACGAGGGACGCTGGGTCAAAATGTCGTAGTGGGCATAGAACAAAGCATCATCCGAAATCGGGAAGGAGAAGGAGATACGGGGCATCCAGTTGGTTTGCGGGTCATAATCCTTAAACACACCAGCATTGATGGTTTTATTTGACGGATCAACCAGGTAAGGTGTAATCCCGTTTCCACGGTCAAGGGTACGCGGGTCGGTCACCGGGCTTCCTTCAGCGTTGTACCAAGAGTTGTTGGTACGGTAACCGGTGATGGTGCTGGGATTATTGGCATCGTCAACATAAACCACATAGTCGCTGCCCATTCCGGATGGATGGTTTATTTTTTGACCATTCAGCTGGGTCACTTCACCTACGGTCTTGGCAGGATAGAACAGATAGGGATCTTTCAGAACCATCTGGTTCGCATCGAAACGGTCAACACGAACACCGATGTTGAAGATAAGGTCTTTAAAAGCAAATTTGTCCTGGATGTAACCGGCAATGTAAATGGGCTGATAGGCGGCGATCGGGCGGGTATAATTTCCGTTGGCATCTTTGGCGTTGAAGAAGTCATCAAAGCTCGGGTTGCCATTTAATTTATTTCCCATGTAATCGTATCCTGAATAAGCTACAATCGGGTCACCGTTGGAAAGCAACTCATCGGCACTGAACATGTCAATGGTCAGGAGGGTGCTGCCCGGTGTCACGGTCTGCAGTTTCATCTGGTTATCGTAATAGTTGATTGAATTTTTGTTAAAGTCATAGGAATCGAGATCAATCCATTCCGTTCCATTCACTGCCAATCCCAGTTTATTACGCAGGTTGACATCGAAGTTACGTTGCAGCGTGGCAACATATTTACGGTTGTAGTTGATCGTATCCATGAAAACATTGTTCCTGTAAACGGGTTCCGGGTTGGCGAGGTCGAGGTCGCGTAACTGGGCGTTGGTGAATCCGCGCATAGCCTCCCAAAGGCGTGTACCTGTAATGCCGTAGGCAGAACTTTTCCGCTGCTGGTATTGCAACCCCAGCTGGATTTCATGATTGCCGAAGTCGGCGGCAAACGATGCATTCACTGCGATCTGGTCGCTGGTGTTTTCATTGTAGCCATTGGGCCGGTTGCCGGGAACAGCAAAGATGTTATAAGCGCCGGCTGGTTCCATCCCGTTGATAAGCCCCTTGCCTGAAATGATCTCGTCGAGGTTCTGGTAATGGTCTGTCGGGTCATTAAAAAATCCAAAATATTGATTGGTCCAGTTTGTCGACTCGGGATTGATGTCGGAACCGTTGAAAACGACAATGGTATCACGTGTGCCATTCTGGAGGTGTCCCCATTGTTTCAGAACGGAGTCATAAGCCAGATTCGGGGTATAGGCCCGTATGGTATGGGTGGCATAACTGCCGATATATCCGTATTTAAAGAAGTCCTTTTTATGCTGGGCGTCTTCCGTCTTCCCAAAATTGCGGGTAAAGTCACCGCCAATAGAATAATAGATATTTTTCACAAAACTTTTGCTGTCGGAACCTGTTGGGAACCGCTGTGTAAAGCGGCCGTTCACACGCCAGGTATACCCGTTGGAATGGGAGTTGTTGTCCCAGTTCATCAGGGAGCTGCCAAAGGCGAAATTGCGGCTGTCGTACCATGCAAAGGTACCGCCAACCGAGATATTGATGGTCGGAGTTACACGGAAGTCAAGCTTTCCTGAAATATTGATCGTTGTTCCCGCTGAATTCAGGGTTGATTTGGTTTTTTCCATCTGGTTGAAGGTCAAAAACTCTGAATTATAAAAGACAGAATTGTTTTGACCATAAAGGCGAAGGGGGCTGACCTTCAGTTGTTCCAACACATCATCAGTAACCTTATAATTTGAGAAAGCAGCAGGGGCGCCGTCTTTCTGATAAATCAGGTCACCCGCGATAAAGAAACCCATGATCGGGGTTTTGGTTCCGCGAACCGTATCTTTTTTAGAAACCAGCGGACCAGTAAAATTCAGTCCCAGACGGTTATATCCGAAAGCATCGAGATATTGGGAGGTTTGAAGATCAATTCCACCCGAAAAATCTTTGGAAGGGCCTTTGGTCGTAACATTGATGATACCACCCGTGGCATCACCATAGGCAGCGGGTGTTCCGCCAAGAATAACTTCAACCTGTTCAATGGCACTTTGCGGCAAAGCCTGGCTGCCTGTAACGCGCATCCCGTCAATGTAATAAACGGTTCCTGATGTACGTGCACCACGCATACTCGAGATACCCCCATTGGCATCGGTGGTAACACCTCCAACAGTGGTTGCTACCGCTGATGCTGACTTATTGGCCATTTTCGAAATTTCTTCCGAGGTTACTGTCCCCCCTGAGGTGGTCTGGTCTTTGGAAATAAGGGGAACCTTGTACTCCACCACTTCAATTTCCTGAAGGGTTGTGGTAGAGACTTCCAACTGCAAATCCTGGAAGGTAATCTTATCGGGCATGATAATCACGCCCTTGTACATAAAAGGCTTGTAACCAACAAAACTGGCTTTCAAATCCACTCTTCCCGGGGGAACCGGTTTGATCTGGAAATTTCCATCAAAATCGGATGTAGATCCACCAACCTGAACACCTCCTACTTCAACCACAATATTGGCAAAGGAGATGGGTTCTTTTGTCTGCTTGTCAACGATTTTCCCCTTGAGGGTTCCGGATCCGGTTTGTGAAAATACTAACAAACTTGTTGTCAGTACAAAACCAATAGTCAATAGTAAATTTCTTAACATACCATACAATTTTATGTTAGATTATCAATGCGCGTTACATTTAAAGGCGGTAAAAATAGTAATTATTTAAAACAGAATTAAAAAATATTTGACGGCTTAATCAAATATATAACCATTCTAAATTAGTTCATATTCTTTTGTATGAACCGTTTTAGACGATCGGTAAAACAGGAAAAAGGGAGGGTCAAAATCAAAAAATCAGCGCTTAATCGGGGTGGCGCTTTTTGATTCCTTTTTTGTTTGTTTCATCCTTGCTTTGGTATCTTTTGTTTGCATGTTATGGTGCCGTTTTACGGCTTCATCATACTGCTTTTTAGCCTCCTTTTCCTTTTTTGCCCGGTTTCGCTCAATTTTCTTCTGGTTTACGCGGGACTCCTGGGGTGGGGCAAAGGAGATCAGGAACGGAAGAACTGCAACCATCCATAAAAACAGCAACCACTTTCTTTTGAAAATCATATGCCTGTTCAACTTTTATTCTGAAAAATTATGGGTAAAAATATACTTTTTGCATAAAGGGTAACGTTTAATTGATGATTTTTGTATGATGTCAAACCGTTTTCTCCCAATATTTTTAAAGGTATTCCTGGCCATGGGAATCTTTATTTTCGTTTCGGCCTCCTGTACAAAGGAGGAGCAGCAAACCGAGATTCCCTATGTTTATGTTAACTTCAGCCTGAATCCGAATGGGACGCAGTACATTCATCTCAATTCGGTAAATGGCTGGGAAACAGTGTACGGAGGGTATAACGGAATACTTATTTTCCGCAAGTCGATGGATGAGTTTGTTGCATTTGAACGGGCTTGTCCCAATGATCCTCTGACTACAGGTGCCCAGGTCAAGGTTGAGGCCTCAGGGATCACCTGTTCCTGCCCCATCTGCGGATCAAAGTTCATTATGACCGACGGAACTCCCTACGAAGGGCCTTCACATTTCCCGCTCAAACAATATCAGACGATGTACGACGGGAACCTGTTGTATATATCCAACTAGATTTACTTCTTGAGAATTTAGTACCTGTAATGTTCCGGCTTGTAGGGCCCATCCATACTCACATTCAGATAATCGGCCTGCTCCCTGGTGAGTTTGGTTAATTTCACGCCAATCTGTTCGAGGTGCAATCTGGCCACCTCTTCATCGAGACGCTTGGGCAATCTGTAAACATCCACCCCATAGGTATGCTGCCAGAGATCGAGTTGGGCCAGGGTCTGGTTGGTAAATGAGTTCGACATCACGAAAGAAGGATGTCCGGTGGCACATCCCAGGTTTACCAGCCGGCCTTCGGCAAGAAGATATATGGCTTTCCCGTCGGCGTAAACGTACTTGTCGACCTGGGGCTTAATGTTTATCCTTTGGATGCCGGGCCAGTTGGTCAGCTGTTCAACCTGGATCTCGTTATCAAAATGGCCAATGTTGCAAACAATAGCCTGATCCTTCATCCTGGATAAATGTTCCGCTGTGATGACATCCTTGTTCCCGGTGGTGGTTACATAGATGTTACCTTCGCTGAGCGCATCCTCAATGTTGGTTACCTGGAATCCTTCCATGGCAGCCTGGAGGGCGCAGATGGGATCGATTTCGGTTACAATCACGCGGGCGCCATAGGAACGCATCGAATGGGCACATCCCTTTCCGACGTCACCATAGCCCAGGACCACGACCACCTTGCCGGCGATCATCACATCGGTTGCACGTTTGATACCGTCGGCCAGTGATTCGCGGCAACCATAAAGGTTGTCAAATTTCGACTTTGTTACAGAATCATTTACGTTGATGGCCGGTACCAGCAATGCCCCTTTTTCCTTCATCTGGTATAACCGGTGCACGCCGGTGGTGGTCTCTTCCGACACCCCTTTCCATTCTGCCACTGTACGGGACCATCTTGTCTTATCCTCTATATAGATTTCCTGCAACTGTTTCATAAAAGCCTTTTCATCGGCATTTTCAGTGCCGTGTTTCAGCAATTCAGGGTTCTTCTCCACCTCAAAACCTTTGTGGATCATCATCGTGGCATCGCCCCCATCATCAACGATCAGGTTCGGTCCCTTTCCTCCCGGAAAACTCAGGGCCATGTGGGTACACCACCAATATTCACCGAGCGATTCACCTTTCCAGGCAAATACGGGGATCCCTTTGGCAGCGATGGCTGCAGCAGCGTGATCCTGAGTAGAAAAAATATTGCAGCTGGCCCAGCGTACATCGGCACCCAGTTCGACCAGGGTCTCAATCAATACGGCCGTCTGTATGGTCATATGAAGGGAGCCACTTATCCGGGCGCCTTTCAGTGGTTTTTCAACAGCATGTTTTTTACGGATCGCCATCAATCCCGGCATCTCTTTTTCGGCAATTTCAATTTCTTTGCGTCCCCATTCAGCCAGGGACATATCAGCTACCTTAAATTTCAGGGTGTCCGATAAAGTGAGGTTTTCCATATAGCGTATCGTTATGTTTATTGGGCCGCAAAAGTAATAATTATTTCAATATCAGGATGGGATTATATCGTATTTTTGCCGGGTTTTTGTCATTCACTCAACACAAAAAAATGCCCTTTTTACGGGAGATAAACCCTGCAGACGGGATCGTAGCCGGCATCTGGCACATCACGGAAACCTCGGGCGAACTGCGTTCACTGGTTCATCTGGATGAAGCAGAAGAGATTCTTTATACTTCATTCAGCCATGAACTGAGGAAGCGCCAATGGCTGGCCTACAGAGTTCTGCTTCGGGAAATCCTTGCACCCCATTCCTCCGCGCTGTTCTATAATGACCATGGCAAACCCTGCCTGACTTCCGGAAGCCACCATATTTCAGTATCCCATGCGGGAGATTATGCGGCAGCAGTTTACAGTGAAAGATTTCCTGTCGGGATCGACATTGAACAACTGAAGGATAGAATTGAACGGGTAAAGGAACGGTTCATGCAGGAAGATGAACTCGGATCACTGTCAACCCAAAACCGGCTTGAGCAGCTTTATGTTTATTGGTGCGGGAAGGAGGCTCTCTATAAACTGAGAGGAACTCCTGAACTCGATTTCCGCAGGGATTTTCATATTCATCCATTTGAGTACCTTTGCACCACAAATCAAACCTGTAAGGCCACCATTAGGTTGAATGACATTCCTGAGGATTATACCCTGCACTACTTTAAAACAGGGGATTATATGCTGGTGGTTGCGTACTGATGGAGGCAGTGAGAACTATGACAAACGATATTTATAAAGCAATAAAATCACGCGTTCTGGTGCTTGATGGCGCCATGGGAACGATGGTACAGCGCTACAAACTGGATGAAGCCGCATACCGGGGAGAGCGGTTCAGGGATTTTCCTTACAATCTCAAAGGAAACAATGACCTTCTTTCCATTACCCGTCCCCAGGTGATCCGTGAAATTCATGAAGCCTACCTGGAAGCCGGTGCCGATATCATTGAAACCGACACCTTTAATTCAAACCGGATTTCATTATCCGATTACCATCTTGAGGAGATGGCTTACGAACTGAATGTTGCCGCAGCCGGCCTCGCCAGGGAAGCCGCAGACAGTTTTACCAGGCTTGATCCAAAAAAGCCGAGATGGGTGGCCGGATCGATCGGCCCCACGAGTAAAACATCGTCCATGTCGCCCGATGTGCAGAATCCGGCCTACCGGGCGGTCACCTTCGATGATCTTTACACTGCTTACCGGGAACAGGCCAGGGGGTTGCTCGACGGGGGTGCAGATATTTTAATGGTTGAGACCATTTTTGACACCCTGAATGCAAAAGCAGCCCTGATTGCGATTTTCGATGAGATTGGCGACCGGAAAAAGGCCGGGAACACCACCCGGGTACCGGTCATCGCCAGTGTCACCATTTCAGACCAGAGCGGTCGCACCCTTTCGGGCCAGACCCTGGAGGCTTTTCTCTATTCTGTGATCCATTTTGATCTTTTTGCGATCGGGCTGAACTGTTCGCTCGGGGCGGCTGAATTGCGTCCCTATATTGAAGAATTATCTTCAAAGGCGCCATTCCCCATTATAGTGTATCCGAATGCAGGACTACCCAACCAGTTCGGGGAATATGACCAATCCCCGACCGAAATGGCCGGGTATGCCGGGGATTTTCTCGAAAACTGCTTTGTGAATATCCTGGGCGGGTGCTGTGGCACAACCCCGGAACACATCCGCGGTTTTGCGCAACTGGCGGTGAAAGCCCGTGTGCGGCCAGTGCCTGAACGCACACACGAACTCAGGCTCAGCGGGCTCGAGCCCCTCACGTTGTTTAAAGGCAGCAATTTTATCAATATCGGGGAGCGCACCAATGTAAGTGGTTCGCGGAAATTTGCCCGCCTCATCAAGGAGGAAAAATATGAAGAGGCGCTCTCAGTTGCCCGCCAGCAGGTTGAGAGTGGCGCCCAGGTAATTGATATCAGCATGGATGAAGCCATGCTGGATGCCGAAAAGGCGATGGTGAATTTCCTCAACATGGTTGCATCCGACCCGGATGTGGCCAGGGTCCCGATCATGATCGATTCCTCCAAGTTTTCGGTCATACATGCCGGTTTGAAATGTATCCAGGGGAAACCGATTGTAAACTCCATCAGTTTGAAGGAGGGCGAAGATGCCTTCAGGGAACATGCCTCCACACTCCGGAAGTTCGGGGCCGCCACGGTCATCATGGCCTTTGATGAAGCTGGACAGGCCACCACACTCGACCGGCGCATTGCCATTGCCCGGCGTGCCTATGACATTCTCACCAATGAACTTGACTTTCCGCCCGAAGATATTATTTTCGATCCCAACATTCTAACGGTAGCTACCGGAATCGAGGAGCATAACAACTATGCCATCGAATTTCTGAACGCAGTGAAATGGATCAAGGAAAACCTGAAGTATGCCCATGTGAGCGGTGGGATTAGCAATCTTTCCTTTTCATTCAGGGGCAATGACCCTTTGCGTGAAGCCATGCATTCGGCCTTCCTGTATCATGCCATCAAGGCTGGTCTCGACATGGGCATTGTCAATGCCGGTGCGCTACCCGTGTATGATGAAATTCCCAAAATGCTGCTGAAGCTGGTTGAGGATGTGATCCTGAACCGGAGAAAGGATTCAACAGAACGGTTGCTTGCATACGCCGACCAGGTAACCGATTCGGGGAAGAAAGAAGAAACTGAAGCCGAATGGCGCGCGCTTCCCATTGTTGAAAGGCTCAGGTACTCCCTGATCAAGGGCAATGCAGAATATATTGACCAGGATGTCGATGAAATCATGCCGCACTTTGATTCAGCCCTAAAAATCATCGAAGGTCCCCTGATGGATGGTATGAACCAGGTAGGCGACCTGTTTGGCAGTGGTAAAATGTTCCTTCCCCAGGTAGTGAAAAGCGCCCGTGTGATGAAAAAGGCGGTTGCCCGGCTCACCCCGAGGCTTGAAGCTGAAAAGGCTGCACTGAAAGGAACACCCCGGAATAATGGCAAAGTGCTGCTTGCCACCGTCAAAGGCGATGTACACGACATAGGGAAAAATATTGTGGGGGTGGTGCTGGCCTGCAACAATTACGAGGTGATCGACCTGGGCGTGATGGTTCCGGCCGAAAAAATCCTGGCTGCTGCGAAAGAACACAATGTTGATGTAATCGGTCTCAGCGGATTGATCACCCCTTCGCTCGAGGAGATGGTTCATGTTGCCAAGGAGATGGAACGGCTGAAATTTACAGTTCCCCTTCTGATCGGTGGCGCCACCACATCCGACATCCACACGGCCGTTAAAATTGAGCCCTGGTATTCACAGTCGGTTATCCACGTCAAGGATGCCTCCAAGGCGGTGGGCGTTGTTTCGAACCTTCTTTCACTCGAAGTAAAAAAAGATTTTACCGATTCCATCCGGAAGAAATATGAGGGGATCAGGAACAGCTATGATAAAAAAGCGGACTATAGTTACATTTCACTTGCTGAAGCCCGTAAAAACAGGCTGAAGGTCGACTGGAAAAACCACAGGGTTTATAAACCGCAATTCACCGGGAACAAGGTGTTTTTTGATTTTCCGCTGGAGGAGATTCAACAATACATCGACTGGACCTTTTTCTTTCATGCCTGGAAAATGAACGGGAAGTACCCGGCCATTTTAACCGATCCTGTCAAGGGTAAAGAGGCACGCAAATTATTCGCCGATGCCCAGCAGTTGTTAAAGGAGATTACCGGGAAGAAAATGCTCATCGCCCGCGGGGTGATTGGTTTCTATCCCTGCAATTCAGCCGGCGACGACATTGAGATCTATTCCGATGAAACCCGTTCGAAGGTGGTCTCGACCTTCCGGTTCCTTCGCAACCAGCAACTCAAGGAAGCCGGTCAACCGAACCTCTGCCTCTCTGATTTTATTGCCCCAAAAGACTCAGATGTGGTCGACTACATCGGGGGCTTTGCTGTAACGGCTGGATTGGGGGTTGAAGAATGGGTCACCCGGTTCGAACAGGAACTGGATGATTACAACGCCATCCTGATCAAGATCCTGGCCGACCGGCTGGCCGAAGCCTTTGCCGAGCTGATGCATCACCGCGTCCGTACCGAGTTCTGGGGATACGATAAAAAGGAGCATCTCGATGTTTCCAGCATGATCCGTGAAGAATATCAAGGTATCCGGCCTGCACCGGGATACCCGGCCTGCCCTGAGCATTCGGAAAAGCGCACCCTGTTCGATCTGCTTGAAGCGGACAAGCAGGTAGATATCAACCTGACTGAAAACTATGCCATGTACCCGGCTGCCTCCGTGAGCGGATTCTATTTTTCCCATCCGCTTTCACAATATTTTAATCTTGGTCGCATCTCAAAAGATCAGCTGACCGATTATGCAAAGCGAAAAAACTTTAGTTTTGAACGCGCAGAAAAATTGTTGAATACAAATCTGAATTTTTAAACATGAAAGTAATAGACCTGATCAATAAATCGGATAAAACCCTCTTTTCTTTTGAGCTACTTCCTCCCCTTCGCGGGAACAACATCAGCAGCATTTACCGCACCATCGATCCTTTGATGGAATATAATCCGTCGTTCATCAACGTGACTTACCACCAGGAAGAGGTGGTCTATAAAAAACATGAAAACGGACTGCTCGAGAAAAGAACGATCAGGAAAAGGCCCGGAACGGTAGCTATCTCAGCCGCCATCAAATACAAGTACCCTTTGGTTGAAGTTGTGCCCCATATCATTTGCGGAGGTTTTTCAAAAGAGGAAACTGAATACGCCCTTATCGATTTTCATTACCTGGGGATCGATAACATCCTGGCGCTGCGCGGCGATGCCCCGAAAAATCAGCGGACCTTCATCCCCGAAAAAAACGGCCATGCCTATGCAAACACGCTGGTGGCTCAGATAACCGACATGAACAAGGGTAAATACCTGGACGACGAGCTGCTGAATACCTTCCACACAAACTTCTGTGTCGGGGTGGCCGGTTATCCCGAAAAACATATCGAATCGCCAAACCTGGCCTACGATATGAAATACCTGAAGGGGAAGATCGACGCAGGGGCTGAATACATCATCACCCAGATGTTTTTCGACAACCGGAAATATTTCGATTTTGTGGAGTCCTGCCGGAAGGAGGGTATCAATGTTCCCATTATCCCCGGACTCAAGTCAATCTGTACCATAAAGGAGATCAATGTCCTGCCCCAGATATTCAAAATTGACATTCCAAACGACCTGGTCAAGGAGGTCATGGCCTGCAAATCAAATGATGACGCCTTTAAAGTTGGGATCGAATGGAGTATCAGACAATCGGAAGAACTGGTCAGGTTCGGGGTTCCGGTACTCCACTATTTTTCGGTAGGCATCTCCGAGAATATCCGCCAGATTGCAAAAGCGATATTTTAGTCTTTTTTCCACCCACCAATTTAACTGACATGTCCAGACTGTCACAGCTCCTTTTTATCGTCATCCTCCTGCCATTCAGCGTTCTGGCTCAGTCCAGGCTGCTAACGGTGGAAGAGGCCACCAACATGAACCCGAAACTCAGTGTTGCGAACCTCAGCCAGCTTCAATGGATTCCGTTCACCCGGGAATTTGTTTACGTCGCAAAAAACAACCTGGTTCACGGGAACAAAGAGGCTGTGGCAGACACCCTGCTGAGGCTTTCCGCACTTAACCAGCTGCTGAAGACAAACAAGCTCGACACTGTGAAACGATTTCCCGGTATCACCATGGTTGGGGTTAACCGGTTCACTTTTACCACTGCAAACAAGATGTTGCTGGCAGATCTTCTGAAAAACACGCTTGAAGTTGAAAATTCCTGGACTGACAAGGCGGAGAACCTGGATATCGACCCGGCCAGCTTCCTGGCTGCCTATACCAGGGACAACAATCTCTATATCTCGGAAAAAGGGAAGGAGACAGTCCTCACCGATGAAAAAAATCCGGGGATTGTTTTCGGATCAAGCAGGGTGCATCGCAACGAATTCGGCATCAGTAAAGGAACATTCTGGTCGCCCGACGGGAAATTCCTGGCCTTTTACCGCATGGATGAGACCATGGTTACCGATTACCCCCTTGTTGACATCTCCACACGCATTGCCACCATCATTCCGACCAAATACCCGATGGCCGGCATGACAAGCCATAAGGTGACCCTCGGTATCTATTCGCTGGCCACAGGAAAAACCATCTATCTTCAAACTGACTCGGTAACCGTGAACGACCCGATATCCGGAAACAGGATGAAGCCGTCGGGAATTGAATACCTGACCAACATCACCTGGGCTCCCGACGGAAAATCCATCTACATTGCCACGCTGAACCGTGACCAGAATTTCATGCAGATGAATCAATATGATGCATCATCAGGAAAACTGAATGCAACCTTGTTTGAGGAAAAAAATGAGACCTATGTCGAGCCGCTGCAGGGTCCTAAATTTCTGAATCTGTCTCCTGACAAGTTCATATGGGAAAGCAGGCGTGACGGGTACAACCATTTATACCTATACGACACCAAAGGAACTCTGATTAAACAACTCACGAAAGGGCCCTGGGAGGTCACTGAATTTCTGAAATTTGATGAAACCGGTTCACAGGCATTCTTCCTCTGCAATAGGGACAACCCTCTTGACCGGCAGTTATATGTAGCGGATTTGAAAAAAGGGGAGATAAGTCCTGTCACCGGAAAACCCGGAACCCACACGGATAAAGTATCGGACGATGGCTTTCTGGTACTCGACAGTTACAGCAATACCACTACGCCACGCCAGATTGAGCTGCTCGACACCCGGGGAAATTCGCTCCGGGTTTTGCTTTCAGCTGAAAATCCACTGAAAGATTATAAATTGGGCGAGACCTCCATCTTCAAACTGAAAAGTGAGGACAATGATGATCTCTACTGCAGGCTGATCAAGCCCGCCGATTTCTCCCCTGAGAAGCGGTATCCTGTCATTATTTATGTTTACGGAGGTCCGCATTCTCAGCTGGTTACCAATACCTGGCTGGGTGGCGGGGGGCTGTTTCTGAATTACCTGGCCGATCTCGGTTATGTGGTGTTTACCCTTGATAACCGCGGCACCTCCGACCGGGGGCGCAATTTTGAGCAAGCCATCTTCCGCAACCTGGGGGTTAAGGAGCTGGCCGACCAGATGACCGGGGTACAATACCTGAAATCGCTGCCCTATGTCGATTCCACGCGGATCGGGATCAACGGCTGGAGTTACGGAGGGTTCATGACCATTTCGATGTTCCTGAAGCACCCGGGCACCTTCAAGGTTGCTGTTTGCGGCGGCCCGGTCACCGACTGGAAATATTACGAGGTGATGTACGGAGAGCGATACATGGACACCCCGGAAGCCAATCCCGAAGGCTATAAGAATGCCTGTTTACTGAATTATGTGAAGAACCTCAGTGGGAAATTGCTGATCATCCATGACGACCAGGATAATACCGTCGTTCCGCAGAATTCGTTTACTTTTCTGAAAGAATGCGTGGATGAAGGCAAGCAGGTCGATTTCTTTATGTACCCGGGTCATGAGCACAACGTCCGCGGAAAGGACCGGGTCCACCTCAACCAGAAGATGGTGCAGTACTTCCAGGAAAACCTATGATGGTCAGTGCCTGCATGCAAATGATGCAGAAAAAGCAGGAAAGCAGGTGCGGATACAGCAAGAATGCTGATCATTCATGATAGAAATCGCGCAGGGCTCCAAAATAGCTTTCATTCCATCCGCTGACGAAATCCTGGTACTCATCATCAGGGATATTGGTATGCATTAATTCTACGGAGGTGCCTGTTTTATGTGGATGAAGAAGGATGGTAACCATTGACTCTTCAACCTGGTCTCCAAAGTACCATTGCTGCACGATCTTTTTCCCCTCTTCAAATTCAATGTTTTTTCCGACAATGCTGCCATCCCACAAGGAGAATTCTGATCCGGGTTCGGTTGACATTTCTGCAACTTCCCCGGTCCATAGCTGAATAGTGACAGGGTTTGTCAGCGCATGGTACACATCCTCCGGCGAAGCGGAAATTGAATAATATTTTTTAAAGTCTTTCATAACTGTCGATGTAAAAATGAAAATCCAGTATTAATTTGAGTCAAAGGTACTAAAGTTTTAATCCTCCTTCTCCGGGAAAAAACAGCTTTTCCGAATTGAAATTTATTCCCAAACCATGAGCTTTGGAAGCGGAAAGAGACAAAAAAAGGACCGGTTAATCCCGGACACAGCGAATGGATGCGCCACTCCGCTTTGGCCAGCTGCCGGGGTTTGCTGATTCCTGGTCGAACCGTAACCCCCACACCCGGGCATTCACGGAATCATATTCCGTTGCTGTCCACCACACTCCATGCTGACCAAGGAAATTGAAAAAGATTGTATCCCCGCACACGCCCCCGGGAAGCGCTTTAAACCCAAATGAATCGGTTGCACCTTTGTTGGGACTCTTCCAGTGTTTCGTGCCGGTTTCTTTCATCCTCCCGCCTGTATTGGCAACCGATCCGCCAACATTGTTCATCAAACGCCACCAGTCCTCATCGGTCGGGACATGCCAGCCTTCAGGACATACTTGCCGTTTATCCATTGCTGCATTCCAGTTATAAAGCCGGCCATAGGTGTCTGCATTCATTGCATCCGAATCGTAGTTGCACCAGGCCCCGTTTTCGGCCTTCGCCCATAATTCTGAATCGGAGATATTGGATAACGGATCACCATTGCGATATCTGGTTGCTTTCAAATTTTCCACCAACCAGGTCTGGGAGCTGATCCTGATCGTATGATACACATTGCTGTCGATATCTGTGACGGTTTCACCAGGAGGAGGGACAAAATCGGGTTCACCATTCTCCTCACACCCGGATGTTGTCGCCAGGATAACACCTGCAACCATTAATATACTGAATAACAGATAGTTTACCCTTCTGATTTGCTTTAACACAGCCCTTGAATTTGACAGATAAAATTACGACATAAATCCGATGAAAGCATGCCCAACGGTCGACTGTGGGGAAATAAAAAACCCAAACCACCTTTGATTGACAGGTACGGTTTGGATTCAGGGCTTCAGCAAGTTTTCATGTTGCTGATTGTGAGCCTCTCAGGGGACTTGAACCCCCGACCTGCTAATTACGAATCAGCTGCTCTACCAACTGAGCTAAAGAGGCATGAAATAAAAAAGTCGGGATGAGAAGACTCGAACTTCCGACCCCCACGTCCCGAACGTGGTGCGCTAGCCAACTGCGCTACATCCCGATGTAAAACCATTAATTTAAAAGAACTTTTCTCTATCTCAGGTGGTAAAGCCCCATTCTAAAGGGCTGCAAATTTACAAATTTATTTTAGATATAAGCAAAGGGTATTTTCAGAACAAGAAAGATGAGATGAAAAAGAATAGAAGTCCCTTTCAGGGAAAGGCTCCTTTGCCATTCTTTCACTTGTATTGAGGGTGGATATTTTGTATATTTGTATAAGTCCACCAATATAAAAGGAGGAGTTATGGAAAACCTGTTACGTGAATATCTGGATCGCGCCTTTGCTGAACGGGGAATCGAAAACCCATCGCAGCCCGGGCCGGTCATTACCATTTCCAGAGAGTTCGGGTGTCCTTCAAAACTGATCGCCCAGCAACTGACCCTCATGCTGAACAAACGGAATGGCGAAGGAAAACCCAGAAAGTGGCGATTTATCAACAAAGAGGTGGTTGAAGCGACAGCCAGGCGGCTGGAGTTAAACCCTACCGATGTGAATTTCCTCCTTAGTTCAGGTGGAAAAGGGATCATTGAAGATGTGCTGGCATCTTTTACAACGACGTATGTCAGCAACCACCGGATGCGCAAGACAGTTTCGCTGGTGGTTCGTTCCATTGCCGACCAGGGATATGTGGTCATCGTTGGCAGGGGTGGTGTTGGAATTTTACAGAAACATCCTAATACAGTGCATGTCCGTTTGCAGGCTCCGCAGGAATGGCGTGTTTCTGAAATCAGTAAAACACGGAATCTTTCCACATTGGAATCGTCCAAAATGGTGGTTGAAATGGATAAAAAACGTAAGGCGTTTATTGAAATGATGACGGGTGGTAAATTTCATCCCTATCTCTTTGATGTCACCTTCAATTGCAGTTCCCTCAAAATTGACGAAATTGTGGGGACCCTTGTCGGACTTTTGGAATCAAAAAAAATGATTTGATGAGAACGAAGAGCTGCCTCATTTTTCTAATCACGATTTTCGCTGTATTTTCAATTCACGCGCAATCGCAGAAAGCCTATACCTCGCGGGAGAAGGTGGTCCAATGCAATCAAATCAAGGAGGCCTGCAGACATGCCTGGAAGGGTTATAAGAAATATGCTTCGGGCTATGATGCGCTCATGCCCATCAGTAAAAAAGGGCATAACTGGTATCGAACCTCCTTTCTGATGACTCCGATGGATGCTTTTGACACCTTTTACCTTCTCGGGTTAAAAAAAGAGGCCAGGGAGGCCAGGGAACTGGTGATCTCCGGGCTGAGGTTCAATGTTGACCAGGAGGTTCAGCTGTTTGAGATCAATATCCGGATGATGGGCGGGCTGCTGTCTGCCTATGAATTATCGGGAGATGTGAAATTACTTAACCTGGCCACCGACCTTGGGCATAGGTTACTCCCTGCCTTCAGCTCACCCACCGGAATGCCCTACCGTTTTGTTAACCTGTTAACCGGTAAAACCCGTGATTCACTGAGCAACCCGGCTGAAATCGGAACCTACCTTCTCGAGTTTGGCAAACTGACCCAATATACGCACGATTCAAACTTTTACCAGGTGGCGAAAAAGGCTGCATTTGAGGTATTTAAAAGACGAAGCGACATCGACCTGGTGGGTACGACCATCAATGTAAATACCGGAGAATGGCGGAATACAGAAAGCCAGATCGGGGCCCGCATCGATTCCTACTACGAATATCTGTATAAGGCGTGGTTGCTTTTTGGAGACAGAGATTGCAAACAGGCCTGGGAGATCCACAACAAAGCCATCATGAAATACCTGTTAACGGAGGTGCCTTCGGGCTGGTATTTTACCCGGGTGGATATGAAATCGGGCAGGGAGACCCATCCTTTCTATGGAGCCCTGGATGCATTTTATGCCGGGATCCTGGCCTTGTCGGGCGATACCGCCACGGCTGCAAAAATTCAGCGGGGCAATTTTCATATGTGGACCACCTTCAACATCGAACCCGAAGAGTTTGACTTCAGGAATGACTCCATTTGCTATCCCGAATACCCCCTCCGGCCGGAGAATATCGAAAGCTGCTTTTACCTTTACCGACAGACACACAACGAGGAATATCTCCGGATGGGACAGCGCATGATCAATGACATCCTTCAAAATTGCAGGACCGACGCAGGGTATGCCGAGATGAAAAACGTAACGACGCTGGAGAAATCCGATTCGATGGAAAGTTTCTTCCTTGCCGAAACGCTGAAATATGCCTACCTCCTGTTTGCCCCTGAAAACACCCTTGATCTGAAGAAGGTCGTGTTCAGCACTGAAGCACACCCCCTTCGAATGACCAATGACCAATGACGAATTACAAATGACGAATGACGAATTCGAGTGACAATTTACGATTTACGATTTTTATTACCCTGTCACTTCATTACTTCATTACTTCATTACTTTGTTACCCTGTTACCCTGTTCCCCAATTCCTCTGTTTCTTTGTCACCCTATCACCTTTTTCCGTACCTTTGTCCAATAATTTAGCAATTTGACATTTCACGATTTTGGTTTTGAGGCGCGTTTAATCGAAGGTATTGATGCTCTGGGGTATGAAAGCGCCACCCCCATCCAGGAACAGGCAATTCCCTCAATTTTAGCCGGCAAGGACATCATCGGGTCGGCCCAGACCGGGACGGGTAAAACGGCAGCATTCCTGCTGCCTATCATCCAGAAAATCATTTCGACGCCCCACGATGATGCCATCAAGGCGCTGGTGATCGTTCCTACGCGGGAACTGGCCCAGCAGATTGACCAGCACATGGAGGGCCTCTCCTATTTTACCCCGGTGAGTTCGATCCCGGTGTATGGCGGCACCGATGGAGCCTCCTTTTCACGGGAAAGACAGGCCCTGGCCAACGGCGCCGACATGGTGATCTGTACCCCGGGCAGAATGATCGCCCATTTGAATATGGGATATGTCAATCTTTCCAGTTTGAGGTACCTGATCCTTGATGAAGCCGACCGCATGCTCGACATGGGGTTTTACGACGACATACTGAAAATCATGTCCTATGTACCGGCCGAAAGGCAAACCCTGTGTTTTACGGCCACCATGCCCAAAGATATGCGTGAGCTTGCACGAAAAATCCTGAAGGAGCCTGTGGAAATAAATATTGCCCCATCCAAGCCAGCCGAAAACATCCTGCAGATGGCTTATGTGGTATACGACACCCAGAAGATCCCGCTTGTTCAGTATCTTTTAAAAGACCTTAAACTACGCAGCATCCTTATCTTCTGCTCTACAAAAAGTTCAACCAAACAACTGAGTGCCTCCCTGAAAAAACTGAGGCTGAATGCCGAAGAGATCCATTCCGACCTTGATCAGCAGGCCAGGGAGGGTGTGCTTAACCGTTTCCGCAGCAAGGAACTGAATATCCTGGTGGCGACCGATATAGTTTCGCGGGGCATCGACATTGAGGACATTGACATGGTGATCAACTATGATGTGCCCAACGACGGGGAGGATTACATCCACCGCATCGGCCGAACGGCCCGTGCCCAGGCAAAAGGTGCCGCCATCACGCTGATCAATGAAAAAGATCAGGGCAAATTTGCGGTGATTGAACGGCTCCTGGGAAAATCCATCTATAAAGGAGCCATACCGGTCCAACTTGGCGAGGGTCCTGCCTTCGATCCGCAAAAACACAAAGGCACATTCCGCAAAGGCGGATTTAGAAAAAAATAGGACGACAATAAGTTTTTTTTTTATTTTGTTGATCTTATTAATTTTATATCTACCTTTGCGAATATTATTTTAAATTCGATTATTATTATGAAAAATGGAAAAGTAAAATTCTTTAATGAGTCAAAAGGATTTGGATTTATTATGGACTCCGAGACAGGCAAAGAATATTTCGTTCATGCCTCTGGTTTAATTGACCGTATCCGGGAAAATGACGAAGTAACATTCGACCTGACCGAAGGTAAAAAAGGATTAAATGCTGTAAATGTTAAACTGGTATAAGCTTAACCAAAAACGATTTTAATCTTAGAGGCTGTCTCAATTGGGACAGCCTCTTTTGTTTTTATCAATGCCACTTGAATATCCGCATGCCGGCGGTAAAGAAAATAACACCGATGGCCGATAGCACGATAATCGGCACGGTCAGTTCGGCAAAACCTGCTCCTTCAATAAAAGCGCTACGCATCCCGTCGGCCATCATGGTCAGCGGAAATTTCTGAATGACGGGGATGCTCCATTCCGGAAAATTATGATAGCTGAAGAATATCCCGGACAGGACCATCATGGGCATACTCAGCGCGTTGATCAATCCATTTCCGATTTCGGTCTTAGCCGTATGCGAGGCGATAAATATGGCAATGCCGGCAAAAGCCACATTCCCGGCAATGAACAGGACCAGCAAAGCTGTCACGCTTCCCTGGATCGTAATATTGAACGCAAGCCAGGCAAATAGGAAGAGCAATCCCGCCTCCACGAAATTCATCAGCATGCGAACCGCAATCAGGGCAATGAGGAAGTTAGAACGCTTCATCGGGGTGGCGACCATTCGTCTCAGCAGTTTTTTCGACCGGCGCTCAATGATGGCATAGCTCACCCCCCACATGCACGACATCATCACCCCCATGGCGATCAGCCCGGGAACCAGGAAATCGATGTAACGCGTGCCGCTTACTGTCAGCGGGTTGATCTCCGTATTGGCACCCTGGACAACCGGGCCGGACGCATTAAATAGCTTGGACAATTTCAGGTAGGTAAGCTGTGCATCGGGATTCATCGGGTCAAAATGATACTGGACCCTCCCCTTTTTTTCATCCAGCACGATGTTCAGGTTCCCTCGCTTGAGCAGGGCCATGGCCTTTTGCCAGTCCATGGCCAGAAAAATGAATGTTGTGTTTCCAAGTTTATCATCCGGAATGGTAAGCCTTCTCCCGACAAACCCCTGGGTATTTCTTTCCAGTGTCGCCCTGTTATCCTGAAGAAAGGAGAGCAGGACCGAAGTTGTATCGGCCGGATGGTGGATCACATGGTTTTGCCCGATCACCGCAATGGTGGTGATGACATCCTTTTTCTTGGTAAAGGCCACCCCCAGTCCGAGCGACATGAGGATCGGGAAGACAATTCCCCAGAACAGCACACCCGGTTCACGGATCAACTCTTTGATGTTGGCCATGATCAGGTGATACAGCTGGCTGTTGTTGATGCGTTCAATCATTGAGATGGCGGCCGGTTAGTGAAGTAAATAGGTCATCCAGGGTAATTTTACGGATTTCGGCGGGTTTGACAGGAAGATCCTGAATTTCACCCAGTAGTTCAGTCAGGGTTCCCTGTTTCAGGATCTTGCCATGGTCGATGATCACAATGTAATCACAAAGTTGTTCTGCCTCTTCCATGTAATGGGTTGTCAGGATCAGGGAGGTTTGCGATTGATCCTTCAGTTTATGCAGGATGGCCCAGATCTCTCGCCGCGCGTTGGGATCAAGTCCGGTGGTCGGCTCATCGAGCAGCAGGATCTTCGGCTTGTTCAGCATGGAGATCCCCAGGGCAAGCCGCTGACGTTGTCCTCCCGAGAGGTTCACGACCCAGGCCTTTCTCTTCTCCTCCAATGCCACCAGGTACAATATTTCCTCGCAACGCTCCTTTCCGATCCCGAAAAAACTGGCGAAGAGCCGGAGCGTTTCCCATACTGTCAGCTTTTCAATGAAATGGGTCTCCTGCAGTGACAGTCCGATCAGGCGGCGGAGGTAGTTCTCATTGCCTTTCCATGATTTACCCAAGATGAAGATCTCCCCCTTGTCGGGCTGCTGAATTCCCTCGATCATCTCCACCAGGGTTGTTTTACCTGCCCCGTTCGGCCCCAGGATGGCCACAAACTGTCCCGGGCCGATGCCCAGGTCAATTCCCCGCACGGCATGCACCGCCTTAAAGGATTTTTGCACGTTTTTTACCTCAATGACCAGGTCGTTCTCCATCTTATACATCATTTTTCCATCTTGCCTCAAGCACCCGGTAAGGGTATCTGGTAATCAGCTGGTGTGCATTTTTACAGGTCGTTTTATGAATCCTGATTCCCTGTAAAACGCTGACAAATGCAAAAATGGAGCTGCCCGGTGAAGGGGC